>Ga0075152_10000119_pt1 | contig 61301 bp, 55 predicted proteins | sample JI61114C2DNA_FD_70964 | JGI IMG/M metagenome (GOLD analysis project Ga0075152, IMG submission 70964) | Wastewater effluent complex algal communities from Wisconsin, to seasonally profile nutrient transformation and Carbon sequestration -... | ecosystem: Engineered > WWTP > Effluent > Algae...
GCACTGCCACTGACATCTGCTACACCGCCGGGGCACGCTTGTTGAAATGCTTGGGTATCTGCCCACCACACGTTCGTCAGCGCCGTCCACATCGATAGTTTGTCGGATGCAAAAAAATAAACCGCGCCCAAATGATCGATCAGCCAGCCAGTCAGCGGCGGACCAAAACCTAATGCAATCAGATTCAGGACAAAAAACAATACCGCCGTCGCCGTCGCCCGTTGCGCTGGCGAGAAACTGTTTTGGACAACGCCATAAGTGGGCCCCATATAAGAATAGGATAGTGCACCAGGAAATATTAGCCAGACTGCGGCCATCTGCCAGCTGTCGACCGTGTATACGGCAAGAATGAAAGGATAAGCCGCCGCAATGCCGAGAGCAGGCACGAGACCGTACCAAATTGCTTTGCCCGAACGTGCCAGACGATCACTCAGCAGACCGCCAAGAAGCACGCCTACGCCTTGACTGAAGCCGCCAATCAATCCGGTGATAAGCCCGACCTGCGCATAATCCAGCCCAAAGGTCCGGCTCCAATAGGGCTGAACGAACGCACCGCCGCCATAACCTGCAAAAGAAACTAAGGTAATGCCGAGCATCATGTTGAGCAAAATCCAGTTGCCAAACATCTTTTTTGCAACGCTCCCGATTTCATTGAAATCGACCCTGATGCTATAGGCCTGTTTTGGCGGCACGGGCTTCTCTTCCATCGCTCCACGCAATGGCTCCTTGACCAGAAACTTCATTGCGATTGCAAGCACTATGCCTGGCAGACCCAACGCAATAAACGCCACGCGCCACGAATAGTTTTGCGCAAGCCAGCCACCAGCGACAGCGCCAATCATTACTCCAAAAGGCACGCCAAGCGAGTAAATGGCGAGCGCTGAAGCACGCTTCTGCGGCTCATAACTGTCACTGATTACCGAGTGGGCAGGAGGAGACAGCCCAGCTTCTCCAACTCCAACACCGAAACGAAAAAGTGCCAGCCAGAAATAGCTGGTGGCAAGTCCGCACAGCGCGGTAAATCCAGACCAGATTGCGATCGATACGGCAATAATATTCACTCGCGGAACGCGTTCGGCAAGCCGCGCTAACGGGAGCCCCAAAAGCGTGTAAAGCAAAGCAAAGTACAGACCTCCAAGAAGCCCCAGTTGCGTATCGGTAAGCTTGAGATCGATCTTAATAGCTTGCCCGATCGACGCGATGATCGTTCGGTCGACAAAGTTTAACGTATAGGCTGCCGTCATCATGGCAAGCATGATTTTGCGCTGGCTCCGATCCTCTTCGGAAACCCGGACCGAGAAGCCGTTTTCAGCCATGATGATGCCTCTCCTAATCAAACCCTTTTTCTGATATCTTTTTGATTAGAAGGCTGATCACGCCAGCGCAAGCGATATCATTCCGGAAACTAGCCTTATAACCTAATGCCGATGCAACATGACTTGACAAAACGCCATTGCCTAAATCATACTCTTTTTCTGAAGTTATGCAAAAGATGTAGCTTCAGCAGAGGAGAGGCGTTCAAAATTTGGCCCATAAATATTTGGGAATATGTTGGCGGTATTCGCGAAGGCCGACCTCTGTCAGTTCGATTGGTACAGGATTCAGGCTGATGATGGTGTCAGTTAAAATCAATCAAACGGAGGATAGGATATGAAAAAGACATTGATCTTCGCATTACTCGTTATTGCGGTACCTGTCGTTGCCAAGGAAAAGGCAAATCCCATGGCAGGCGCGTTCGGAAACACGATATTATCAGTGGCACCTGATGGTGCACAAACCCGAACTTATGTTGACCCCGATGGGACGTACAGATCGGTCACGGGCGGACTGGAATCCACAGGCACCTGGATCGTCAGCCGCGGCAAGATCTGCTATTCGGCCGCCGGCGCTCCGCCTCTGTGTGCGCTAGGACCAAACAAAAAACCAGGCTCGAAGTGGAAGGTCTTTATAAGCGACGACGCTTATTATGCTGTTTCGATAGTTCCGGGTCGATAATCAAAACGGAGCAGGCCAATCAGCATTGAATTCGACGCACAGGCAGGCGAACGTGAACAGCCGAAGGAAAAAGGTCCGCCTGCCTCTGCCGCACTGACATTGGTCGGCATAATGTTTATCAACATGGTTGGCTTCGGTATCGTAATACCGTTGCTGCCCTTTTACGGTCTCGCCTTCAACGCGCCGCCGTGGCAGGTTGCGCTCATATTTTCCGCATTTGCTGTCGGCAGCCTTTTTGGCGAGCCTATCTGGGGACGACTAAGCGACATCCATGGCAGAAGGTTGTTACTGATTTCAACTGTCTCGGCCAATTGCCTTTGTTATTTCGCGCTTGCGTTTGCGGAAACGGCATGGATTGCATTTTTGATCCGGCTTGTTGGCGGGTTTGCAAGCGGAAACGGATCGGTTGTACAGGCATATATTGCGGACGTGACCCCTCAAAAAGAGCGAGTGCGTCGCATGGGCTGGCTCGGTGCAGCATTTGCTATCGGGTTAATTGTCGGACCTGCACTGGGCGGGAGCTTTGTCGACGAAAGTAAGGGCGTTGCGGGTTTTCGTATACCATTGCTCATAGCATCCGGCGCCTCTGCACTCTCCCTTATCGCCATCCTCCTCTTTGTCCGAGAACCCAATCAACGCCAAAAATTGGTGCATGAAAAGTTGAACATCCGAATAGCATTTTCGCAGGTTTCGCGTCATCCCGTAATAGCCAGACTGATGATGGTGACGCTGCTCGTCAGCTTGGCGTTTACCGGCATCGAAGTCATGTTTGGCCTTTGGGCACATGATCGTTTTGGCTGGGGAGCTGCCGAGATTGGCCGCTGTTTTGCAATTGCTGGAGCAATTTCTGCGTTCAATCAACTTTTCCTGTCAGGCAGGCTGTCGGAACGGTTTGGCGAAGCCCAAATGCTGGCAGTTGGCATGGCGATGACGGTTGTCAGTTGCCTTCTACAGCCATTTTCAAATGGTATTTTAATGACAACTGCGCTGATCTCTATCACCGCCGCTGGCCAGTCGATTGCATTTCCAAATGTCGTAGCACTAATATCTCGCTCGAGCGATCCGTCACGGCAAGGCCAAGTCTTAGGATTCAATAATGCGACCGGGGCTTTGGGACGCATAACCGGACCATTTCTAGCCAGCCTTGCATTCACGAATATCAGTCCCGACCTGCCCTATTTTGCAGCAGCGATGTTGGTAACCCCTGCTATTTTTCTCGCTCTGAGTGCAGTTCGTGAAGAGCGAAGGCAAAATTCCAAAAATTAACGCCGGATTGAATCGCAGCAAATGAACCGAATTACTCCAAAAAAGCACGCGCACCTTTTGTTCAAATCAATAAGCATATTGCCATACAAGGCGCTCAAACCATAACTCGAGGAAGCCGGGTCGGGCAATAGAACTCAACTTATGGTGAACGTACAGCGATGAAATGCAACCACAACAACTCACCATGCTGGAGCCGACACTTTTCCCTCGAAGCTTGTTTTTCCGGCTGCTGTCATGCCAGCGTCAATTACCAAATCATGGCATGTCACAAAGCGCCCTTCCTCACTTGCCAAATAAAGCGCTCCATATGCAATATCGACCGGAAACCCTGTACGCTGCATTGGCGTTGCATTGGCGAGATTCTTTTCGAGTTTTGCCATGCTGGCGGCAACATGACCTTCGTCCATTCCGGCTGCGCGCCCTGAGCCACCGAAAAAGATCGGCGTGGCAATTCCGCCAGGTGCAATGGAGTTTACGGTTATGCCCCAAGGTGCCAGTTCCGAACCCGCAACTTTCGTTATCTGGCGTACGGCGGCTTTTGCCCCGCTGTAAAGATGTCCTCCATAATTGCTGCGTAAGGCAGCGACGCTGGCATTATTGATAATTGCGCCCGTGCCTTGAGCTTTCATGATCGGTATCGCATATTTCATGCCGAAAATGACAGAAGCCACCAGCAGGTCCATAGCATCGCGATAGTCGTCCCATGTCACGGTTTCCAGATCGCCACGCGTCGGCCCACCGGCATTGTTAAAAAGACAGTCAAGTCGGCCAAATTGTTTCGTTGTAGCATCGACCGCTGCCTTAACCTGAGATTCATCACGCACATCGCATTTTACAAAAAGGGCGGCGGATCCGATCTGTTCCGCCATGTGCCTGCCTTTGGTTTCATTGCGCCCGGTGAATACCACTTTGCACCCCTGCTCGACAAATAGCTCGACAGTGGCTTCGCCGATGCCGCTTGTCCCCCCGGTGATTAATGCGACCTTGCCTGCAAGCCGTTCGCCCATGTTTTTGTCCCTCTTCAATTGATGCCGATGTTAATCCGAATGCCCGTCCTGATCAGGCCTTTGCGCTTTCAAGCGCTATCCGATCCTGCAGTTCACGTTTGAGTATTTTTCCGATGGCACTGCGTGGAAGTTCGTCGATAATGCGAACCTCACTGAGCCTCTGCATCTTACCCAGCCGCGCGTTGGCAAAGGTCATTAGGTCTTCGCCGAGTGCCTTATAACCCGCATGCAGTGTTACAAAACCGACAGGTGTCTCTCCCCACTCGCGTGAAACGACACCTATTACAGCGGCTTCGCGCACGGCTTCATGCTCCAGGAGCGCTGATTCAAGGTCGATCGGATAAACATTAAACCCGCCGGAAATGATTAGGTCCTTTTTGCGGCCAATGAGCGTGAAAAACCCTTCCTCGTCCACCGAAGCAAGATCGCCCGTACGGATATAGCGCTCGCCTTGTGGACTCCACCATTCGGCCTCAGCCGTTTTTTCTGGCTGATTGTGATAGCCATTCATCATTGCGCCGGAGCGCCCGACAACCTCGCCGACTTCGCCCGGTTTGGCAAAGGCACCACTGGCATCGATCACACGGATATCATGGCCAGGAAGCGGCTGACCAACTGTATGAAGCTTGTCTGGATTCTCATGTGCAATCAACTGGCATGACCCGCCGCCTTCCGTCATCCCGTACCATTCGATCAGCCCACCGGGCCATCGTTCGAGAACTTCAGCTTTGAGCTCGGCTGAAAACGGCGCCGAGGTGCAAAACTTAGTGATGTAACTTCCAAGTTCGAAATTGTCGAAATCAGGAACATCGAGGATACGCCGATATTGCACCGGCACCAGCATCGCATAATTGACCTGATGTTGGGTGCTTAGCTGAAGAAATGCGCGCGCCTCGAATTTTGGCATCAATATGACAGTACCCCCGGTCGCCAGTGCCGGAAGAAAAACTACTAAAGTGGTGTTGGAATAGAGTCCGGTCGAGATTATCGTTTTGGATTCAACACCATATCCGCCCAACCGACCGACATGGTTCCAACGCATTTCGTGCGACTGTACGATGCCTTTGGGAGTGCCCGTTGTGCCTGAAGAATAGATGATGTTGAACGCCCATTCGGGTTCTATTGTGACCTGCGTCGGCCGGAGCGCGTCGGCTATGATCCAGTCATTAAATGATATACCCTCGGCACCTGGATCGAAGTCTATGACGCGAGCTGTCAGACGATCCGACACAGTGCAGATCGCGGCAGCAATCACTGCATCAACGAAAAAGTGGGTAGCCCCACTGTCAGTCAACATCGCGGCAAGTTGCTCGGGCGTCGACGCGGGTGATAACGGAGAGATTGCGGCGCCGACCCTCAATGCGCCGACAAAGACGGCTACATATTCTATGCTGCTGAGAGCGCAGACGCCGACCACATCACGTGGCTTTACCCCGTCACGTTGAAGCGTCACTGCTACGCGATCGGCCAGCGCGTCAAGATCCCGATAAGATATTTCCTTCTCATCGCAAATCAGTGCGCAGACATCGGGATAGCTTTGAGCGTGAAGCGCAAAAAGCCGCTCGAATGTGCCAAATTCCCGGGCTTGATACTCGGCAATTTCCGTAGGAACTGCAGTCATTTGGATTTTGACAAATAGGCCAGGATTGCATCGGCGTCGGCAGGCCGGGTTACCATCGGATTGGGCATGGTCGTACCGGGTACCATAGCCTTTGGATCTTTCATGTACCGGATCAAATTAGCCCTGCTCCAAATGATACCGCTTTTTTTCAGCGCCGGAGAATAACGCCCGCCAGCTCGGGTCCCGGCTTTAGCACCGACAATCCCAGCAAGATTCGGCCCGATTTTGGCCGGTGCACCGCGAACAACTGAATGGCATGCTGCACATTTGGCAAAGGCTGGCGGCGCAGTCGGTGCGGCAGCAGTCGCTGTTGCTGACGAGCTGGAATTAACCACCACTAACAATAATGTTGCAGCCGCCGCACCAAAAACAAATTTGTAACCCACTAACATTTGCGTCTCTCCATCACTTCAGCTGCCATTCCAGCCAAAATCATTTACCGTCTACAGAAAAAGCCATCAAAATATTACCGTCCGTACCGCGAAGATCCTGGCCGCCTGCGGCACTCGAGCGCCCACCATAGCCAGAATGCACATAGACCATCCCGCCAGCGATGGTTGGCCCTGCGCCGTCCATCACGCCTCCATAAGCCTTCTTCTTATTTAGCGTTGTCACCGGCAAAGAGCCCGTATCGACATCCCAGATTATCTTTCCGCTAATGGCATCGAACGCCCGGAAGTGGCCGTCATAACTCCCCGCAAAAACTGCACCGGGAATAACACTAATTGCCTGGCTGAACGCACCATGACACCACCAGTTTTTCCAGCGGCAAGTAGGTTGCGGATTGCGGTAGTTCCAGGCCACTGCGCCCGTCTTGATATCAAGCGCCCATAAGCCCGGCTTGCCACGTTCCTTGTCCTGGCTGGCAATGTCAGAGACGCCAGCATACACCCTCTCGTCGTCGGCAGCAGTTCCAAATTCAATCCCGCCAAGCGCACTGCCAAGGCTCAATTGCCGCTCCCAGATTTTAGCGCCGCTTTTGTTTGGATCGAGCGCATAAATCATTCCAGATTTCTGCCCGACCAGAAGATATTCCGATCCATCAGCCAATTTTTTGTAGATCGGCGCTGCGCCAATGGAAAAATCTGGTCCGAGCGGACTTGGGCAGTTCGCATGCTCCTTGCCCTTCTGCCAGCAGCCATCAATATAATTGTCATTTGCTAGTAACTGTTTGGTCCAGCGAACGACACCCGTGTCGGCATCAATTGCCATCACTGAGTCCGAGTTATCATATGGAACATCGGTGTAGCTGTTCGATGTGCCGACATAAATAAGCCGCCTCGCCTCATCGACAGTCGGCGTAACCCAGATTGCGCCTCCGGAAGGTCCCCACATTTGCCGTCCGGCCTTGTTTTTCTTGAACGGCTTGGGCAGCACTTCAGTTGTGTAACGTTTCCACAAAATCTTGCCTGTGGCAGCGTCGAGGGCAACAAGGGCACCTCTGAATTTACAACATTCCCATGTGGGGATCTGAGCAAACGCTTCCGTGCCCGATGAAATCGGAACGTAAAGTTTTCCGTCCCAATAGGTGACCGAGCCCGTCATCTGCAGTGCCGGCTGGTCGTCGACGACCGTCTTCCACAGTTGCTTTCCGGTATCTGCATCGAGCGCTACGGCTGCCTTCGTAAAGTCCGAGAAGAACAAAGCGGTTTTGGCAGGCGAACCCTTCGGCATTGCTGCGATAACCGGGCTGGTGCGCGTCGCGCCCGCAGCGGCATGCCTCCAATATACACAACCTGTTTTGGCATTAAGCCCATAGACTGCCCCCGACATGCTTGTCGTAAACAAGCGATCACCTATAATAGTCGCTTGGCCGTTTTTTGACCCGGGATATTGGAAAGCCCATTTGAGCTTGAGTTTCGGTACATCCTGCTGGGCCAGTCCGGGCTTGCGCTGATATCGGCCATTATTCTTTTCCGGGCTCCAGCCGTTCCACTGATTTGCCGCGTTCAGGTCAACGGGAGTGGGTCCGGTTGCGCATTGGGGTGCATCAAGCGGCTTGCCCTCGACGCTGTCACCCCAAATTCTGCGCAGGTCGATACCGTCATCCGATTTTGCACTTGTTTTGGCATCGGGTTTGCCGACCGTATTCGCAATAGCTGTCATCTCTTCGAGCGTAAGACCTTCGGCCATGGGCACCATTATTCCCGTTCGCATGCTCGATAAAATGAAACTCGCCGGATTCTTTGATAAAACGTCGCGGCTTGGCGTGCGCCCTTCCGCATTGTCATGACAAGCCGCACAACGCGCCTTATACAATGTTTCCCCGTCCATCTGTTCAGCGGGAACAATATGCGCAGGCGGGGAGACGGCTTCCGAAGAAGTCCCCGCCGCGTGCACGATCGATCCGGTCGCTACGACAACCGCGATGGGGAGTGCAATTCGCGTCAATTCGAGCGATCCTGCGGTACGCTGCATCAACCCGGAGAATTTTTTCATTGGTACAACTCCGTAAAACGACCAATCTTGCAAGAATAACCCTGGGGAGGTGCTGCAAGCTTGAATGACTTGGGAGCGCTTCCTTTAGGATGAGAGGCCATCGTCCGAAGCGCCCAAAGGTTAAACGCATCGGTATTTACCTGCGGCCACATGTGACCGTGCGAAGCGCTGCAAGCCACATGCACGACATTAGGAAGCGAACTGAAGTAATTAGAGCCCGCCTGCGTCGTAGGGCGATAGTCCGAACATAATCCGAGCGGCGGCCCGCAGTCCCAAAGATCTTTCTCTCCGCCCCAAACCGTGATTACAATCATCGGGTCGAGCTTTGCGGGTAATGGATATGGGCCTACGCGGCCCTGCCAGATTTTTGCAGGCTGCGCTCCAACCATCTTTCGCGTTTCATTGAAGCTTACGGTGCTGCCGTCATCACGAGTGGTGTACCATTCCCCCGAAATAGGCATGCCACCAGCCCAGAATTTTGACCCGAACAGCAATGCACGATTGGTCATTGTTCCACCCGCCGAAATACCTCCCAGAAACAGGCGTTTACGGTCTAGCTTCCATTTAGTGCCCACACAGCGCACCATGGCTTCGAAGAAGCGAACATCCGCGCCGGCATCGCTTTTATAAATATCTCCGCTAGCGCCTGCCGCGCGCCCGTCATTCCACGGATTCCAGGTCCAGCCGTTTTTACCCGGCCCATTACACGCACCTGCGCCCAAATTCGGGTCCTGCTCGGCGCATTGCCGGATCGGAGCGATAACCATGAAGCCCGCTTCTGCGAGCTTGGCATTGTTTCCGCTCCGCATGACGTTCAGATTCCAGTTTGTTGCCTCAACAGTTCCAACCATTGGCACCCAGACAGGCGCATTTTCGGTTTCCTGCTTAGGCGGGACTACGACAAAAGCCCGCTTCTGCCCATCCGATGGAAAATCGATATTGAGCCCTTCCTTGGGTTCGTAATTTTCCGGACATTTCCATTCGCCTGAAACTTTTGCCGCTGCCGGTGCGCACAATCCTCCTGCTATGATGCCAGCGACAACAATCGAGTAAAACTGCCTTCTTGGCCTGTTTGCAGCGATATTACGCATCATCTTCTCCTCTATCCTGTTATTTCCATACCATCTTTCTCATTACTGTCCATAGGTCGCTAAGCAAAATTTCAGAACGCGTTACCTAATTCACGCGAAATGCACGTAAAAACCAGTATTTTACAGTCAATCTCGTCAAGAATACCGATCTGAATGTTGCGCATTACAACGCTGAACAAAGCTTGAATAAACCCAAGCCTCCAATCGATCCTGTGAATCCTCGCCGATGAAATGCAACAGCCTAGAGCATCTGTGGCTTACACACAAAAACGCACGTCAGTGCCTTATCTCTATGTTAAATACATGAAAAATGGGCCGGCGGTGCCGGCCCAAGAGTCGGGAGAGGATGCCTTTAAGGCGCCCGATTTGTGCGCTGCGGCGTTGAAAATTGCAAGAGAAATATGGTATGTCGTAAACTGGGTCGCGCACAAAAGTATGGATGGGTGCATTGCCGTAATGTCTGTAAACAGCTTCTGCCCTTAAGTCCCGCTGCGTTCTCCGGCATATATTCGCGCTCGCACCTCCGGGAGAATCGCGCGCATCGGATGGCGACCGTCAACCCAGCCAACAAATTGACATATGTCGTAGCCCAGAAGTTTTTGAACCGTCTCGGGCAGCGTCGCCACGACCGCATGATCAAGACTGAGATATTGATTTTCCTGCTGGCGTATCCAACCTCTGCAATAATTAAGACTAAGTCCAAAACGCGGCTGTTCGGTTCTGTTTGCGCCGCCACCATGCCAAAGCTGTCCGTCCCATAGGAATACCGAACCACGCGGCATTTCGACTGCAATTGTCGGCTCGTCAGGATTGACCTTGTCCGCGCGACGATGAGAACCGGGCACAATTCGAGTTCCACCATTTGCTTCGGAAAAAGGCGTTAGCGCCCAAATTGTATTAACCACCAGCGCTGGATGTGGATGCACTGGAAAATAGGCATCGTCCTGATGCAGTGCCTGTGCCGTTTCCCCACCATGAATTTCCATTGTGGACGCTATCGAAAGCTGTGCTTCGGCCCCTAACAATCGCCGGACCAGGCGGACGACCTGCGGTTCGACCAAAAGCGGATCCAGTTCGCGCATCTTGGCAAATAGGTTGAAAACACGCTTTGTGCGCGTTCCTGCAAAATCATTGTCGCCAAAAGACTGTTTGTCGTGCAGCTCATGAAGACGTGCGAGCAATAGATCACAATTTTCTGCGTTGAGCAGTTCAGGAACGATTGTGAAGCCTTCTTGCACCAGTTGCGATTCGTGGAAGTGCATTTCTGCGGTTGTAAGCGTTCTGAACATGGTGCTTAAAGTTCAGCAGCTGCGCTATGCCAAGGAGCAGGCGCGCGTTGCTCGGCTGGACGACGATCTTCTCCCCACGTTAGGACGAGCGGGTTTTCAGCTCGAATCGCCCGCCCGACAGTCTCCTCGAGAAAACGCGGCCATGTATCTCCAGCAAACACGTAGAAGCGGCCGTCCCGTACCGCTTCCAGAGTCGCGCTCGCAATGTTTTGCGGGGAGATACCGCGTCCCTGAAAGGCCTCGCTGCCATCGACGAAATCGGCATCTGCAAATTCACGATCGCTCCATGGCCTGTCACGACCCGGCCTGTTGCGCCAGCTTTGGTGAATGCGTGTTGCTACCATGCCCGGACAAATGATCGACACACCGATCCCAGTCATCATCGCCGTCATTTCACTGTAAAGCGCTTGGCTAAGACCTAGAACTGCAGCCTTTGACGAACAATAAGGTGCATGATCGCCATTCCCATTGAAGGAAGCTAGCGAGCCAGTGTTGATGATATGCCCTGGCTCGCCGCGCTCCAGCATGGAAGGCACAAAAGCCCGTATGCCATTGACGACGCCCCAAACATTGACGTCCCACACCCACCGCCAGTCATCCGGCGACATCAGCCATGTGGGTCCTGTTATAGAGACGCCCGCATTATTGAAAAGCAGATCGGTGCCACCGAAAATAGTGTCCACATAATCCTTTAATCGCTGCACCGATGCATAATCTGCGACATCTGTCACCTGGCCGCGCGCCTCGATTCCACTGCGGCGCATATGCGCGACCGCCTCCGAAAGACTGGCCTCCTCGATGTCTGCTAATACAATATTGCAGCCTTCGCGCCCGAACCGTTCAGCGAGCGCCAACCCGATCCCGCTTGCCCCGCCAGTGACGACGGCGACCTTTCCGGTCAAATCTTCCATTTGCCACCCTCCCGCAATTCGCCATTTATAATATTGACACGAGCAAACTATATTTCTCAATTATTTTTTCAAGCCCTGTTTATAGCCCGTTGTACATATTAAAATGACATACCCTATATCTATATTTGCCGCCATCGGAGGACTTACCGAACTGTCGCGCTTCCACGCGCAGATCAGCAGGCAATCGCGGTATCTGTGATTTTCCTGGCTACCATTAAGAACAAAGGTACGCATTGCCAAGATGGAGAGACAAGCTCATTTCGGCGCACAGACAGCATATTTTCCCCCCTTGACTGGTTTATAAAAACGTTGAAATATGTTTTTGAGAAATGCGGTTTGGATTCACAGGCCGCCAATCCCCGACATTGTCGGGCCAAGGGGAGAGAATGATGTCTATTACGCACTTATTACGCCTTTCTTGTGCCATTTCCGCTCTTGCAGCATCGCAAAGTGCCATCGCGCAAACTGCGGCAGAGCAAACGCCTGCGACTGCGCAGGAAGCGCAACAAAGCGAATCAACGACAGAAAGCGACGACGACAAGGTGCCGGTCGAGGAGCGCGAAATCACAGTTACAGGCAGCGCTTTCCAGAAGCTGCTTGACCAACCGCAGCCAAAAGCGATCATTTCGGCAGAAGACCGCAATCTCGCTGCGGTCAACACGGCAGAAGAACTGATCCGCGCGCAGGCAGGATTCAACATCACCGCAGATTTCGGGATCAACGTTCGCGGCGTCGGGCGTCAAACTGCGCAAACATTGTTGGGGCAGGAAAATACTGTCATTCAATATATCGACGGGTTCATCAATCTCGTTCCAGCCAATATCGCTGAATCCACATTATTCGGCGGCAATGTGACCTTCGTTCGAGGCCCGGCCGGCACCACCTATGGCCGTAATGCCATAGCTGGCGCGATCAACGTTGTTTCACGTGCCCCAACACGCGATTTTACCGCACAGGTCGTGGCAGGAACCGGTCGTGCAGGTGCCTATAATTTTGGTGCCAATCTTTCGGGGCCCATTACCGATAATTTGGGCTTCCGCGTCGGCATGCAGCGTTTTGTGCAGCCGAGTATCTTCAAAGCCGTTGGCGGCGCCAAAGGCGCTGGGTTTGCAGTCGACAACACATATTTCGAGTTTCAGCTCGACTGGAATATCGGCAATTTTCATATCCGTAACCGCGCCACCACCTTCCAATACGATAACCAGCCCGGTTATCCGACGATCAGTCGCTACAATAATGGATTAAATGGCAATACGAGCGGCACATTCGGCGCACTCTCGCCCAATGCGCAGTACCGCTTTACGGGCGCTACGCCCAGCGAGCCCTACCAGACCAACGTCAATACGCCGGGCTATGACAAGTTAAGCAATAACTTTCAGAACGTACTAAATGCCGATCTGGACATGGGTTTTGCCACCCTTTATTATGTCGGCGGATACCAGACTTATCTGGCGACCGGCCAGGCCGATCAGGATCTTACGTCTCGCACCAGCTATGATGCAGATACGGTGGCACCTGCCACTTTTGCTCCGGGAACGCAGGTTCCGACCGATTACCGGACCAACTACCGAAATGACAATCACTTCTGGTCGCAGGAACTGCGTCTCGAAGGCAATGGCAATGGTCCAATCGATTGGGTTACAGGCCTGTATTATTTCAACCAGGATTTCGACGAGGAATATTGGGAAAATATTGTCAATGCGACCGATGCCATTTTAACCCCGGGTGTGGGAACGCCAGGTGTGGTACCCCGGCCCAATCCCCGCCGTGCCACTTATGAGCAGCGTAACCAGTATAAGATCAAGTCAACAGCTGTTTTTGGAAATGTCACCTGGGACATCACGCCGGAAATCCGGTTCGATGGTGGCTTGCGCTACACCATGGACGAAAAAGAGGCTCTGACCGATTTCCGGTTTATCTTTTATTATCCCCCCTTCTTCGCAGGTGATTTCTCACCGCTTGTCCACAGTGCCAATCCGGCGCGGAACGACAAAGGTCTGTCAGGCCGCGCGGCACTCGCATGGCGGCCGGGACCCGGAGATCAGCTCTATCTGTCTTATGCTCGTGGCTACCAGTCTTCGGCATTTACCCTCGAGCAAGGCGTTCCGCCAAACAATATCGCCGACAAGGAGTTTCTCGATGTCTTCGAAGTCGGTGGCAACTGGACGACCGGGCGCCTGCGACTGGATGGTTCGGTGTTCTATCAAATTTTCCACGACCAGCAGATCCCGATCCGGACTCGCGGAACATTCGTAGGTCCGAACGGACCTGCGCTCGGACCGGTTTTCACGCAATTTGCAAATGCCAAGAAAACTGAAATCTATGGTGCTGAAATCCAACTGTCGTGGCGACCTACAGATTATTCTAATATTGTCGCCTCCTACACCTATTTGCATCCGACCTTTACCGATTTCTGTCCGCAAGCACCTGGCTCGTCCACCTGCGGCGTAATCAATATCGCTGCGCCCGAATTTCTCGATCCGCCGACCAATCTCGTGCGAAATCCGGCTTATGGCCCGAATGACTTATCAGGTAATGAATTGTCCCGAGCGCCCCGTCACAAGGCCGCCATTTACGGCTATTACGGGATCGATCTGGGCGGTGCCGGTCGACTGTACCCCGGTGGTAGTGTCTATTACCAGTCGAGCTTTTATACCGAGCCGTTCACGTTGCCAAACTACCGAGTGCCAGGTCGCGCTCTTGCCAATGCCACCCTCACCTACAGAACTGCCGATGAGCGGCTTGATATAACCGCGGTGGTCAGCAATATTTTCAAGAAGCGTTATGCAGACAGTTCAGTGCTCTCGACATTCGGCACAGGAACTGTTTCCCAAAATCTCTATTATGGTGCTGACCGATATTGGACACTAACGGCACGCTATCGTTTCTAAAAAAGAAACAAGCTCTAGCAAATTCTCCCCTATGACCCCGCCATTTGGCGGGGTCGTTTGTATTGGAAAGAAGTCTATGGGATTTGCACTGCCATAGCGCAACATGATGTAAAGGCTGTTAAGATCGATATCTTGACTCATCTTGGCCAGGTGCACAGGCTGGAAGCTTTTTTGGAGAAATCATGGCAAAAAAGTCCGCACAACGTTTCAAGATGGCTGAGCAGACGGTAAAGCAAGCCCTGGCGTCGTTGGATTCAGGCATGCTGAAAGAGCATTTGAATGCGGTCATTTTTGACGAGCCGCAATTCAACCGTCTTCTGGGCATCGTCAGGCGTGATACCGACTTCCTGATCAAACGTCCTGACCCGAAACGCCGCAAGGCCCGTGAAAGGTTTGTAAACGACCTGCGCTCATTTTTGGCCAGTTGCTCGATCGAGGGCGCCGGACTCCGGCTGGATGAAATGATTTGCGAGCTTGAACAGATCGAAGAAGGCTATGGACTGATACTTACTGCGTTGGACACATGCGCTGCAGCAAAATTACCTCCCCTAGTACAGGCTTCGGCTGCAATTTCGCGTGCGCGCGCCAATTGCGAATTACTCTTGCGGCAATCGCAACAATCCATGGCGGCTTCACCAACGGTTATTCCGCAAAGTTTTCGTGCCACAGCGCCTGACGGGACCAGCTATTCGCCCGACGGCGTCCTTGAGGCGGTCAACACTGTCACTGCCATGGCTTTAAAATTGCTTGCGCACCGAAACCGTTGGTTTGATGCCAACGGCGTTCTGATACTTCCCGAAACCCAAAACTGCAGTGAAGACAATATTGCCAAGGCAGGTGCAATCGAACTTCTGGCAGCCTCCTGGCGTCACTGGGAACGTGTCGAGCAGCGCTCCCGCTACTTCGAAGGAACAATTGAGAAATTCAGCAGAGATAATTCGCCCGTTACTCTACCGAAAGACGTCCGGGCGTGGTTTCGTTACGACCACATATGCGACGCAGAAATATGCGATTATCTTGCACATTACCGACTGAACAACCGAATGACCCAGACATTTCTCGAAATGATATTAAAAACCGATGTTGAATCACTCGTGAAAGGATTGCTGGCTACCGACCTTGCACCGATTCAGCTGGCGTCAGCCCAGGAAGCCCATGCATGTCAGGCGCTTAGTGAAATGCTGGGTTATGATATTTCGTCAAATAGCGGTAAGCCTGGCGGATTGCGCCTTGTAGAATGGTTGCGGGGATATGTTGTCCTCCAATTACTAGCGACCGAATCTTACGAACAGAATGGAGCCGAAGGCTTTTCAGCAAACTGGGCTCGCCAGGATCTTGTCGCGACCCTCGAAAATTCGGGACTCAAAAACGGGTGCGCAGAGTTGTTCATCGATCGCGCAACATTTCACAAATCTAGCCGGGACCTGTTCGACCAGCCGCTTTTGAAAAGACCCGATGGCCAGATTACCATTATTGCTCTGGGGTTGCTCGATTCCGATCCTGCACGACTAACGCTATCTGCCATCGGCAACATCGGAGAAAAGCTCGAAGGCAAGGGCGAGGCCTTTGAAGCTGCAATGCTAATTTTTTTTAGAGAACAGGGTCTCGAAGCGCAGCCGCTAAAATTCCGCGAAGGCGCTGAAGAATATCAATTTGATATTTTGCTGTCCTGGCAGGGAAAGGTTTTCTTGTTTGAATGCAAAAATCTCTCCTTATCGGGCCAAAGTGCCACTTCATGCTATTATTTCCACAAGGAAATGGTGGACGCGCAAAAGCAGGTCCGTCGTCAGGCTGATGCGCTGATTCTGCATGCGGACAGGGTCGAGGAGCTTTGCGGAATACAGGTCACGCCGGATAATCTCGTGCCATGTGTTGTAAATTCATTGCCTTATGCCATTCCAGGCGATCAGGACGGCGTCATCGTCACCGATGCGTCGACTATCAAACGCTTTTTTCAAGATCGTCATGTCCACTCCATCCGGCCCCATTCACCGAAAAAGGGCACCAAAGTGCTGCACCGGACGGCGCTAACATCCCTTTGGTCCGGCGATGCGCCAGACGCCCGGGATTTCATCCGCTATCTCAATGACCCTGTAACGCTAAAGATGTCGCTCGCTCATATTGAAATCAAACATTACCCGTTCGCTCTGGATCAGCATCATCGCGTGCAGGCATGTGATCTTGGCTTTAATGCCATGACACCCGAAAGCGTGGCGGCTGTATTTTCATTGGATCCCGCCAGCATCGAGAAAGAACAAAATGCTGTATCGAGAGCAATCCGTACTGCGCAGGCACGCGGAGAAATGAAGGCTCTGGCACAAACCAAGCGTGCTTGGCGCGAGCGTGCTAAAAGGCAACGATCGCGCAACAGCGAAAAATAGTCACGCCGCACGCAGGATGAGGTAGGGGCAATGCCGGCAATCACTTAAAGAAACGCCATGCGCCAGATCAGCCCATCGGGTCGCATGGCCGATTGAAAAGTCGCTACAGATCAGCGAATTTCTTATGTTCGCTTACTAATTTTGTCAGCAAGGGTGATGGTGCGTACCAGTCATTCGCGGCGGCAAGTTCTTTGGCCTTCGATTCGATTCGATCAAGCCCGACTTCATCCGCCCAGCGCATTGGGCCGCCTGTATTTTGTGGCCAGTTGTAGCCGAACATCCACACGACATCGATATCCGATGGTCTCTGCGCGATCTTTTCCTCCAATATCTTAGCACCCTCATTGACCATCGGGAAAAGGCATGCCTCGAGAATTTCTGGATCGGTAGGCGGTGTTCCGCCTGCAGCAATGGTCAATGTGGTACGGATCAGTTCGGCGACCTCTTCGGAAGGCGTTGCTTTGCGGTTCTCGTCATAGTCATAATAACCCTTACCCGTCTTCTGCCCGCGGCGCTCCCGCTTGCACAACGCATCCCGCAACGGATCGCCTTCGCCTGGTACCCAGCCAATATCGAGGCCGGCAAGATCGCTCATTTCAAATGGCCCCATTTTGAAGCCGAAGTCACGAAGCACCCGATCGACGTCCCACGGCATCGCACCCTTTTCCAGAAGAGCCGCAGCCTGAAGCTGCCGCGGGTAAAGCATACGGTTGCCGACAAACCCCGGGCACACACCTACAACCACTGCAATCTTTCCGATACGTTGGGCCAGATCAAGCGAAGTGGCAATCACTTCGTCAGAGGTCTTTGCTCCTCGAACGATTTCCAGCAATTTCATCACATTTGCAGGTGAAAAGAAATGCAGTCCGATGACCGCCTCAGGTCGACCTGTAACTGCCGCAATCTGGTTGACATCGAGGCCCGAAGTGTTGCTCGCAAGGATCGCGCCTTTTTTGACGATGGCGTCGAGCCGGGCGAAAATCGATTTTTTCAACTCCAGATCTTCGAACACCGCCTCGATCACAATATCGCAGTCAGCAAGGTCTGCAAGGTCGAGCGAATGGGATATCCTTCCCATGCGTACATCGACTTCTTCCACTGGGAAACGGCCGCGGCTAGCGCTGCGCTCGTAATTGCCACGGATAACTTTGAGGCCCCGGTCCAATGATTCCTGTTGCGTCTCGATTATATGCACGGGCAACCCAATGTTGGAAAAATTCATGGCAATTCCGCCACCCATTGTTCCAGCGCCGATAATGCCGACTTTTGTAATTGGGATGAGCGCTGTATCGATCGGCACATCGTCCACGATGCGTGCAGCGTCCAGTGCTCGGGTAACATATTCAACATTTGCTGTCTGCTCGGTCATTTTAGTCCTGTCTTCCTCAAAGATATTGATTGAACCACGCAACCGCTCGGTCTGTGGAATCGTCGAAATGGACGTCGTAGACGACGTAGTGCTTGCAAGGATAAGTTACATATTGGGCCAGTGCGTTCTGGCGGATCATCATATAAGCCGCCCATCCATGCTCGAGCCGGTTATTCAGTTCTTCGAATTCAGCGTCGAGAATGAGCGTCGGCACCCTCACCTGCGCCGCCGCTGCAAGTTGTGAATGTTCGGCCATGCGAGCAACATCAGGCGTGCCTTTCAGCCCTTCGATGCCGTCAAGCCCATTTTGCGGAACGAGCGTGTCTATCAGACCGCGTGCCTTTTCGGCGGCCCGCTCACGTGCCCACGCGCGATGCTCTGGCGGAAAGCCAAACCCTCCGATTTGGGCAACAATCGCCTTAATCCGATCATCGCTTCCACCTGTGAATACGGCATGGCCACCGCCGTAGCTGGTGCCCCAAATGCCGATACGATCACGATCCACGTCGGGCTCTGAACCCAAAAACGCGAGGCAATTCCGGATATCGGTGGTTTGGTCGACCGGATCGACGATTTCACGCAATATGCGCACGACCATCTGCATTTCGACTGCCTGCAACAAAGGCGGCGCGTCGCGTGTGGCAATTAAACGGCCATCTGATTCGCCCCATCCCCGATAATCAAATGTCATGGAAAGATAGCCGGCTCGCGCAAATTTTTGCGCGTAACGCGCAAGATGGTCTTTCAGCCCGCCCCAGCCATGGCAGAGCAAGATGGTTGGCCAACCGTTTTCAGGCCGCGTTCCGGTTGGGGTAAATATCTCGGCCGCGAGTCGCGTGCCTTCGCTGTACAGCGCAACTGTCTTTCGTTGCGGTTCCGACATGTCGTAACGTCCCTCCCCTGAATTTATCAAGTCATGCTTATAATCTCATATTGCGACCCTTGACATGATATTTGCTTTAATACAACCATACCAATATTCTCAAAACACTTTTTAGGATGGATGCTAATGCGTGAAGCTGTAATTGTCTCTACTGCCCGTACACCGATCGGGAAGGCCTATCGCGGTGCCTTCAACGATACCCAGGGTCAGGCTCTTGCCGGTCATGCGATAAAGCATGCGGTTTCGCGGGCCGGGCTGGACGGGGCAGAAGTCGAAGACGTGGTATTCGGCTGCTCGCTCCAGCAAGGTTCGACAGGATTCAATGTTGCACGTCAGGGTGCGCTGTGGGGAGGATTGCCGCAAACAGTTCCCGGAACGACGATCGACCGTCAATGCGGATCGGGCCTCATGGCCATTGCCGCAGCTGCCAACCGTATCCAGACTGGCGAGCAGATAATTGCAGTAGCAGGCGGGGTTGAATCGATCAGTCTCGTTCAAAATGGCCATATGAATGGATATCGGACCGCCGACTCCAAATTGCTCGCCGAGATTCCGCAACTTTACATGGCCATGCTCGAAACCGCAGAAATCGTTGCCGACCGCTACGGGATCAGCCGGGAGGCACAAGATGAATATGCGCTACAGTCGCAACAACGCGTTGCCGATGCCCAAGCACATAACCGGTTTACGGCCGAAATTGCACCGATCACAACCCGGATGATCGTTACCGACAAGGAAACCGGCGAGACGTCCCATCGCGAAATAACCTTGGCACAGGACGAAGGAAACCGGCCGCAGACAACGCTTGCCGATCTGCAAAAACTTCAACCGGCTTTCAAGGGTGGGCAGATGCTCAGTGAAGGCCGCTTTGTAACCGCCGGCAACGCGTCGCAACTTTCTGATGGCGCTGCCGCCGTCGTGTTGATGGACGCCAAGGAAGCCGAACGTCGAGGGCTGGAGCCACTGGGCGCATATCGCGGGCTGGCAGTGGCTGGCTGCGGCCCAGAAGAAATGGGCATTGGACCGGTTTTTGCGATCCCCAAACTTCTCGCCAAACATGACCTCACGATCGACGATGTCGATATGTGGGAGCTGAATGAAGCATTTGCGAGCCAGGTTCTCTATTGCCGCGACAAGCTCGGCATACCCAATGAGCGCTACAATGTATCTGGCGGAGCCATCTCCATCGGCCATCCCTATGGCATGTCCGGCGCTCGGATGACGGGGCATGTCATGCATGAAGGCAAGCGACGCGGCGCACGTTACGGTGTCGTTACGATGTGCATGGGCGGGGGTATGGGAGGAGCTGGATTGTTCGAAATATTCTGAGCGAATTATCCATGTACGCGCAGATCAGATCAGAACCAGTCGGCAACGACAGATTCGAAGCGCCACCGGGCGGCGGCGATGAGCAAAGGACTTTCGGCGGGCTTGTTGTTGCCCAAGTTCTGGCCGCTGCCTCTGCTACTGCCGCTGACCGGCCCTGCCATTCCTTGCATTTGCTTTTTGCCGGCCCGGGGGACAATAGACGCCCAATAAGCCTCATGGTCGATAGGCTGCGGGACGGTCGAAGCTTTTCGGCGCGCCATGTCCGTGCCGAACAAGGCGGCAAATTGCTTGCAACTGCGACCCTGTCTTTCAGCGATGCAAATGCAGGGCCCCATTGGCAAATGGCGATGCCCGACGTTCCGGAACCAGAGAGCATCGAAGACCAGCGCGAAACGCGTCAACGCAAAGCTGCGGCTCGTGGTCGCCAGATATTGCGCAATGTCGCAGAAGAACTGATCGACGCTCGACCGTTCGAATTACCGTTTGGCGATAATGGCGAGCCCTGCCGACTGCTGTGGTTCAAAAGCAGGGCAGCATTAGGTCCGGACCTCATGACGCACCAGCAACTCATCGCCTTTGCCTCAGACATGGGCCTGGTACATATTCACCTGGCAGCCCATAATGCACAAGGAGGAGGCGCATTGGACTCGGCCAGTCTGGACCATGCAATCTGGTTTCACCGGCCCGCGCGCGCGGATGAATGGTTACTTCATGTGCAAAGAGCTCCAGTGGCGCATGCTGGCAGAGGTCTGTCGCATGGCGTAATTTTCAATCGGAATGGCGATCACGTAGCCAGCATCGCGCAAGAGGTGTTAATTCGGCAGTCTTCCAAATGACGGGGCCGCTTTCGCGTTTTTCAGTTATCGATTCATCACAGGATATAGCCGGGCGCTATTGCGCACGCCTTTTCGCGCAGCTCGGCGCACATGTCGACCGCACTATCAAGACCGATGACACCGTCATCGGCTATGGCGGTGCAGCCGGAATCGCCTTCGGTCGGTGGCTCGACGCTCGAAAATTACTGAATGCAGGAAAAAAGAAAATTCTGCCAAGTGCAACGTTGGCGATCGCACACAGGCACGAAGATGTACCGGCAGGCGTGCTGCGTTTGGACACCGACTGGTTTATGTCTAACGGTCCATATAAGGATTGGAAGGCAAATGATGCGGTCATCACCGCTCTTGCCGGACTTGCGCATGGATTTGGACCAGCCGACGGACCACCCATTATTGCACAAGGGCATGCGCCGCAACTGGTTGCAGGGACGGTTGCGTTTATTGCATCATTGGCAGCGTTGCTCGGACGCGAGCGCGGTATTTGCATCGAAGCCGTAGACGTTTCCATTTTTGAAGCCGCTTGCTGCTTCAGCGAACCGAATGCAGTTTCCTATGCGCATTTTGGCCATAGCGGCACACGGCTCGGCATCAACCGTTACGCACCAACATATCCATGCTCCATATACCGGACGCGCAACGGATGGCTTGGTGTAACATGTCTGACGCCCCAGCAATGGCAGGCGCTATCGAAACTAATCGGAAGGCCTGAACTCGCAAACGATCCGCGCTTTGCGACCACTCAGGACAGGTTGGCACATGCCGATGCGGTCGATGCAATTCTGAGGCCTGCATTTGCCGAATGCGATGCAACCCAAACCGCTGAGCTGGGGCAATCCTTGCGCATTCCAATGGCCGTTGTGTCCGACCTGTCCGAGCTATCCCAAACGCCGCACTGGCGCGCGCGCAAATCCTTCGATGCGCATGGCTTGCCCGGCATGCCCTTCAACATAGAATTTGACAATGCACGCTGCGTTTTGCCTGCCACCGGCAGCCACGCACTTCCGTTGTCGGAACTTCGCGTTGTCGATTTCACCATGGGCTGGGCGGGTCCTTTGTGTACCCGCATGCTTGCAGATTTGGGGGCTGATGTGATTAAAATCGAATCGCAAACCAGGCCGGATTGGTGGCGCGGTTGGGAAAAGCCGGAACCTGGCGTCACAGTGGAAGCCGCCCCGGTCTTTTCCGTAGTCAACCGCGGAAAGCGCGGAGTGTGTCTCGACCTCAAAACCACCGAGGGGTATCGGCAAGCTGAAACGCTGATAGCAGGAGCCGATATTGTCGTAGAAAATTTTGCGTCAGGCGTTCTTGCCAAGCTTGGCCTTGACCCGGATCGGCTTCACGCCCTCCGGCCGGGTCTTGTAAGCGTATCGATGGGCGCTTTTGGCGCAAAGGGGCCATGGTCCGGATTTCGCGCTTATGGCTCTACTGTCGAGCAGGCCTCCGGCATCCCGACGATCAACGGGACCGAAACCATGCCGCCTTCCTTGCAGCATATTGCATATGGAGACCCGGTCGCTGGGCTTTATGCGGCTGCAGCCGTGCTGACAGGGCTTGCTGGACGCGCACAATATGGCGGAAGCAATGTCGATTTATCACAGGTCGAAACGCTGTTTCAACTCGCCGCCGATGCCATCATCGCACGAAAGGAACAGATACAGCCGCTTGCACGCAGTGGGAGCCGGAGAAATGTAGTGGCGCCATGCGGGTGCTTCCCCGCCCGCGGCAATGATGAATGGGTTGCCATTGCATGTCATGACAACTTATCATGGCTGGCATTGTGTCGCGTTCTTGCGCGCGACAACTGGGCAAATGACCCTGTCCTTGCGTCCGCCGAAGGGCGCAATGCACGATCCGCCGAAATCGAACGCGCGATCGCTGACTGGACGGCCCGCCGCCACGCATATTATGCCGTTGCCACTCTCCAGGCTGCCGGGATACCCTGTGCACCCGTGCAGCCGATTGAACGCGTAGCAGCCGATCCCCAGCTTGCCGAGTGCGGTTATTGGGTAACCTTGGAACGTGCTCATCTGGGTCGCCATAAGAGCGGGGCTGCGCCGTTTCGTTTTGACAAGATGCGCCCATGCGCTACCCGTGCCGCGCCGTTGATGGGTGAGCATCAGGCCGAAGTGCTGGAAGATCGGGCTGCCATGGGTGAAACTTCATGAAAAAACTTCTGGTCGCAAATCGTGGTGAAATCGCGGTTCGGATCATGCGCTCAGCGGCAGAAGCGGGTATAATGACGGTCGCAATTTATCCAGCCGATGACGAGAAATCCGGTCATGTCGGTGAGGCCAGTGAAGCCTTGATGATCGCTGGCGACGGAAGTGCCGCCTATCTGTCTATTGACGCAATCATTACCGCAGCACAATTGACAGGCGCGGACGCCATTCATCCCGGCTACGGCTTTTTATCGGAAAATGCTGAACTCGCTCGTGCGTGCTGCCACGCGGGCATCGTATTTGTGGGACCGGAGCCCGAAACACTCGAACTGTTCGGCGATAAAGTGCGCGCACGTGCACACGCCACGGCATGCAAAATAAAAACGCTGCAGGGAACTGAAGGCCCGACGTCGCTAGATCAAGCCCGTGCATTTTTCCGATTGCTACAAAGCGCGAGCGACGATGGCAACCCGGCGATTATGCTGAAGGCGATCGCGGGTGGAGGCGGCCGCGGAATGCGCCCGGTCGCGCGGATTGAGGAACTCGATGCCGCATTCGACCGATGCTCAAATGAGGCACGCAGCAGTTTTGGAAATGACTCTCTGTACGCCGAACAGCTTATCCGGAATGCCCGTCATATTGAAGTCCAGGTCATAGGCGATGGCAGCGGCGCGGTCAGCCATTTGTGGGACCGCGAATGCTCGTTGCAACGTGCGCGCCAAAAAATTGTCGAATGGGCGCCAGCGGAGAACCTGCCGCAAGCGACGCGGCAGGAATTGCTCGACGCGGCGGTCGCGATGGCATCCGCCGTGCGATTGAAAAGCCTCGCAACGGTCGAGTTTCTAGTGACGCCCGACGGCAGCGACTGGGCCTTTATCGAAGTCAACCCAAGGCTGCAGGTCGAACATAGCGTGACAGAAGAGGTTACGGGCCTCGATTTGGTCCGGCTGCAATTTGCCATTGCCGGCGGTACTTCGCTTCTGCAACTCGGCCTTGATCAATCGCGCATTTCCCAGCCGCGGGGCACATCGCTCCAAAGCCGGGTCAATCTTGAATCCATGACACGCCAAGGCGTGCGTCCCGCAGCAGGCACGCTCACTTGCTATGCCCCGCCCGGAGGACGCGGTATCCGTATCGATGGGTTTGCCCGTTCGGGCTACCAGACCAGCCTGCGCTATGACGCCCTTCTGGCCAAGGTCATTGTCACTGTCCCTGATGGCGGGTTCCGGACGGCTGCGGCCAAAGCGTGCCGTGTACTCTCTCAATTCGACATCGACGGGGTTTCAACCAACATTGTCTTTCTGCAGGCATTGCTTGCAGATCCCGACGTTGCCGCCGGGCTTGCCCATGTGCAACTGATCGACGACAGGCTTGACAACTTGTTGCAGGCTGAAGCTCGGATCGCAGAGGATCGCAATAAGTCTGCCATTTCCGAACCGGGTGCGAACAGGTCAGATCAGGCTAAGTTGTTGGTGCCCGAAGGGGTCGTTCCTGTCGCTGCAACCATGCTGGGTACATTGGTCTCAGTCAGCGTAACAGCCGGCGAACATGTCGATGTGGGCCAGGAAGTGGCCGTGGTCGAAGCAATGAAAATGCAGCACGGGATTATAGCGAGCTGCGGTGGCATAGTCGAAGCGCAGGTAACCGCACTTGGAGATACGCTCGAAGAAGGTCAGCCAATCCTGCTTATCCGTCCCGACGGCGACTTCATTGCGCCAACGAAAGTTCGGGAGGAATTAGAAATCGATCTTGACCATATCCGGCCCGATCTTGCCGAGGTCATTTCCAGACATCGTGCAACGCTTGATGTGGGGCGGCCAGAGGCCGTGGCCAAGCGCCGTCGGACGGGACATCGGACGGCCCGCGAGAATCTCGACGACCTGCTCGATAATGGCAGCTTTGTAGAATATGGCGGCCTTGCCATTGCAGGCAGAAGCCGCCGCGCAACCCACGAAGAGCTGGTCGAACAAAGTCCTGCCGACGGACTGGTCATGGGTCTTGGAACCGTCAATGCCGGTCTTTTTGGTGCCGAACAGGCGCGCGTTGCTACAATGGCGTATGATTATACTGTGTTCGCAGGGACACAAGGCGCACGCAATCATGTGAAAACCGACCGGATCGTCGAATTGGCAGACCGTTGGCGTATTCCGTTCGTACAATTTGCCGAAGGCGGCGGAGGCAGGCCGGGCGATACTGATGGCGGTGGCTTTATCCGCGCCTTTGAACTTTTGCCCAAACTCAGCGGGCGGGTGCCCATAATAGGTATTGTGTCGGGTCGTTGTTTTGCTGGCAATGCGTCCTTTTTGGGCTGTAGCGATGTGGTCATCGCAACTCGAGATACGACTATTGGTATGGGCGGCCCCGCCATGATCGAAGGCGGCGGACTGGGGGTCTTCACACCTGAACAGGTTGGTCCTGCTCCAATTCATGTTGCAGGCGGCGTTATCGACCTGCTCGTCGAAGACGAAACTGCGGCCGTCGCTGCCGCGAAAAAATATCTGGGATATTTTCAAGGCACCCTTTCCAGCTGGAGCGCAGCCGACCAGCGCGGCTTGCGCCATGCTATTCCGGAAAATCGATTGCGCGTTTACGATATCCGCGCATTGATCGCTTTATTGTTTGACGAAGACAGTTGGCTTGAACTGCGCCGCGGCTTCGGTCTTGCCATGGTGACCGGGCTAGCGCGTATAGAGGGCAAACCGGTTGGTGTAATTGCCAATAATCCAGGTCATTTGGGCGGTGCTATCGACAGCGACGCCGCTGACAAAGCGGCCCGCTTTCTGCAACTTTGCGAAGCGCATGCATTGCCGGTCGTTTCGCTCAGTGACACACCAGGCATCATGGTCGGTCCGGAAGTTGAGAAAACTGGTCTGGTCCGTCATGCTGCTCGAATGTTTGTAACAGGCGCCAATCTGACGGTGCCACTGCTGTCTGTAATTCTGCGCAAAAGCTATGGTTTGGGTGCAATAGCAATGACCGGCGGAAGCTACCAGGCGTCTTTATTTTCAGTTGCTTGGCCGACAGGCGAATTTGGCGGGATGGGACTTGAAGGGGCAGTGCGGCTCGGCTTCAAAAAGGAACTGGAAGCGATCAGCGATCCTGCCGTGCGCCAAGCCAAATTCGATGAAATGGTCGGCCAGCTATACAAGCATGGTAAAGCGGTAACCACGGCTGGCTATTACGGGATCGACGATGTGATCGACCCAGCAGATACCCGCCGCTGGATCAGCTCAGCTCTGCGATCCCTGCCCCGACAGACATTTCCCGCAGAAGGTAAAAGGCTGCGCTGGATCGATCCCTGGTAATGCTATTTGACCTGTGCGATTTGCTGGGTTAGCGTATAACTTAAGAAAATAAGTATGACGCTGACACATCGGCGCGGCAGGAGGATGGATATGGCAGAAGTCGCATTGGGTTTAGAGCCACCGCGCGAAAAAACACTCGTGGACCGCGTTCTGTACGGTGTCGGGTCGATCGCTTTTGGTGTCAAGGATACAGGATTTACCGTCCTGTTGATGATCTTTTACAATCAGGCCCTGGGACTTCCTGCCGCATCGGTTGGCTTTGCGATCATGATAGCGCTTCTGGTTGATGCCGTTGCCGACCCATTCATCGGGCGAATGAGCGACGGCCTGCGATCTCGCTGGGGACGCCGCCATCCCTTCATGCTCGGAGCTGCCTTGCCGATCGCCATCAGCTACTATTTCCTCTGGAATCCGCCAGAGCATCTCGGGCAGGACGGATTGTTCGTCTACCTCATGTGTCTTGCGATTGTCATCCGGGTGTTCATTTCGGTTTATGAAATTCCCTCTAGCGCGTTGGTGGTCGACCTTGTGCGCGACTATGACAAAAGGACCGCATTCATGAGCTGGCGCTGGTTTTTCGGCTATGTCGGAGGCCTCGGCAGCAACATCCTTGCTTTTAGCTATTTCCTACGTCCCGGTCCAAATGATCCTGCAGGTCAGCTCAATGTGGACGGCTATGCAAATTATGGCCTGACAGCGTCTTTCATCATGCTCGCCGCAATTGTCATTTCTTCGCTGGGAACGGCGCGGCACATTCCGAGTTTTGCTGCGCCGCCGCCTAGAAGACCCTTTATTTGGGCGCAAAGCGCACGCGAAATTTGGGAGACGCTTGTGAACAAGCCTTTCCTGCTTCTGGCGGCAGGTACTTTTTTTGCGTCGGCAGCGGGCGGTATCACCGCTGCGACCCTGACTTATTTCCGGATCTATTTATGGGAATTGACCGGCGACCAAATTTCCGGACTGATGCTGGGCTATTTTGCCGCTCTTGTGACGGCATTGTTTTTTGCGCCTTGGCTTGGTGCCAAACTCGGTAAGAAACGGGCGGCCATTGCGCTTTCGGTTGCAGCAATCATCTGCAGCCCGATCATGTATTTTAGCCGAGTGCTGGGAATAGCTCCGGAAAATGGAACCCAATTTCTCTATATATTGCTGTTTCTGATGGGTTTTATCAACACGACCATCGCCGTCAGCGCGGGCACGATGGGATCTTCGATGTTTGCCGATGTCGTTGAATATGCAGCGGTGCGCACCGGGCGCGATTCAGCCGGCCTTATATTTTCGGCCAACGCGTTTTTGCTCAAAGCCATGTCAGGGATCGGCGTCTTTGGAGCCGGACTGATCCTGACTTTTGTCGCATTTCCTGAAAATGCGACTCAAGGCAGTGTGCCCGAACCGGTCTTGCACCTGCTTGCGCTCACCGAACCTGCCGTCATCATGTTTCTTCAGATTTGCGGGCTTCTCGCGCTAATCGCTTTTCCGATCACCAAGCAGGTGCATGAAGCGAATTTGCGTGCGATAGCCCGTCAGCCAGCTGACGAACCAGAGATTGCAAGCGGGCCGTGAGCGCTATCGCGCCCGAATGTTTGCTTATGTGCGAAGTCAAACTCGATAACCGACCAAATGATTGCCGCGGCCATGGATAAGCCATCTGATCCGCAAGGAACTAAGACCGTCAGGCCGGGATATCTTTCCGCGCCTTATGTTGACATACAGCAGCGGGTGCAGCTTTTATATCCCGAACTTCGGGCGCTGGGACTTGAGCCGCATATCGCCAATCTCGCTATGCAGGGCTATACTGTGGTTCCACCGGAAATGGTGGCTCCGCCAGAGCATATCGTCGCGCTACGAGCCGCCGTATTGAAGATTTCGCAAAAGCGAACGGGCATCGAACCGGACTGGGAAGAAGGTTCAACTCATGCCGCACAGGTTCATCCGCTCGGTCAGTTCATGCGCTATATTTTGTGGGAAGACCCGGTATTCGAACCGCTGCTCACCAATCCCGTGCTCATCGGTCTTATCACTTATCTGGTCGGGTTCGATGCGCTCTTGAGCCTGTATGACGCCATGCTCAAAGGACCGGGTGGACGACCGCTTGCGCTGCACAATGATAATGGCGATCTTGCAACGCCAGTCTATCCGGACCAGCCTCAATCCGCGAATATCAACCTGCTGCTGAGCGACTATAGCGAAGGCAGCGGACCCATTGCCTTTCTTCCGGGGAGCCATTTATTCCGTCGGCAACCCACCCAGGCCGAATTGCGCGAACTCGGACCCGAAATGATTCCGATTATTGCGCCTGCTGGATCGGCCGTCGTTTGGCCAGCCAATACATGGCATGTCGCCAAGCCACGAACCGATCAAGGCTTACGTGCGACGTTATTACTCGATTTTTGCCGTGGCCACTTGCAAACCCAGTCGCCGTTCCGGCAAGATGTGACCGATTCTGTCCTGCAACGCAATCCGCCACGCTTTGCACAACTGATGCACTGCTTCGGGGCATTTCCATTTCGCACCGAAGATATCGACCATGTTCGAACCGCGAAGGGCAGTGAGCGCCACAGCCTGTTCGATTGCGACCCTTTATGGAGAGCGTTTTTCCGAATCTAACCGCGATGTATCGCCGAAATGAATCTGCGGCACATAAAACACTCTCAGAACTGCTCCGTCGAGCAAAACTGAAACAATGAGAGGCTGCGCAACGACGGATTTGCAATCTGCGGTCAAGGCAACCGACACGGCAAGTGCCAGATCACAGAGCGTTCCGCCAGTTTTCAGCAATTCCTCATATTTTGCTCAGGGCAATCATATTGCTTCGTGCCAACGGCTTTATAAACCACTAGGAGCATTAATCATGATGGAAGAAGCTGTATCCAAGCCTGTTTCCAAAAAAATCTCAGTCGGCAACCGCTGGCGAATTGCGCGCTGGACAATTGCCCTCTCCCTACTTCTAGCGCCGCTGATAATGATGCAATTCAACTCGGACTGGAACTGGACACTCAGCGACTTCCTGTTTGCTGCGATCGCCATAGGAAGTGTCGGCCTGCTTTATGAGCTGGCTGAAAAAATGAGCATTGTGCGTGCCTATCGCATCGGTTCAGCCATATCGCTGGGTAGCTGCTTCCTGCTTGTCTGGAGTACGCTCGTTCGCGATGACGGCCATGGCGTCGGATTCTTTCTCATTGTGATGGGAGCGGGCGTTGGAGGTTTTGCTGGCCAACTCGAAGCAGGCTCCCTGGCGAGGACGATGCTTGGCGTTGCATTAATGCAGGCTCTGTTTGGCCTGGCAGTCGCGACCGCGCCTGTGGTAGCGCGTATACCCGGCGCTTCGATATTCTATCTGTTTTACAGCCTGGTCTTTTGCACGTTGTGGCTTACTGCAGCAGCATGTTTTCGCATTGCATCGCAATCAGACTGAAAGCGTGCCGGCCTTCTTTAGCGTCTGGTATCTGGATCGCACAAATAAGGTGCGGGAAATCCAGGTGAAGCTCGATCCGATCCCTAAAAACGTGAAAAAGAACAAGGATTTTTTCCGGCACTGGAGAAAGTCAGCGGCACGCCGGGGTAAGGGCGCGCATCGCTTCAGGAAATGCAAGGGGGGAAGGCCTTCCCCTAAGCCCGAGCCGCTGTAACCGTCTCGGGCTACCCCTTCGAGCGGGGATGCTCCCCGCAACGCCTGCAAAAATGAGCGGGGCTGATGACGCGCTCTATCCCGCCCGCCTAACGGCGGTCTCCTTAGGGCGCGCCTTTCCGAAGAGAAGGGTCCCGCAGGCACACTGAACCGGCAGACATGGAAAAACGTGCAGGCGTTGAAGGCCGACAGGTCCCGGCTTTCCGCCTGCTTAAGGCAGAACTGCGATATCCGCCTCCTTTCAGGGTGCGGACTTTTTGCTTTGGTCAGTTCGCTGGCCGCTCAAGCGAATGCTGCACGAATAGGTTGCTGTAGACGGTGCGCGCGCACCGGCGTTGTTTGTGCCGGCTCCGGAAAGAGACGGGGTGAGCGGCGCTCCCGCCTAGGGTCATGGCGCCCCGGGACACAACCCCTTCGGGGTCTTTCTCTTCGTTACAGCCCTTCGGGTGTGCCCGGCACGCCAAGCCCCTCTCTGGTCGCTTCTTGCCGCCCACCCCGCCTCTTCCGGGGCCGGTTGCGGCGGATTTTGGGTGTTCGGAGGCTGTGATGGCAGGTGGCAAAAGCAAAGGACGTTCAGGCGGCAAGGGCAGGAAGGCGGCGCTGCGCGCCGTGCGCGGGGACGGTGCCGCGCTCGGTTCGCTTTATGACGAGGTGACTGCCAAGATAATCGCGCAGTTGGAAGCGGGCATTTTTCCTTGGGCGCAGCCGTGGAGTTCGGCAGCCGCCGTGCCGGGTCTGCCCCGCAACGCGATTTCTGGCCGTCGCTATTCTGGTATCAATGTCCTTATTCTGTGGGGCGCGGTCGCAAGCGGCGCTTTCCCGTCGCAGGACTGGCTGACTTTCAAGCAGGCGCTGGCCGCTGGCGGATGCGTCCGCAAGGGTGAGCGCGGGCAGACGATCTTTTACGCCGACCGCTTCACGCCCGACGACGGGCACGAGCAGGCAGGCAGCGCAGAGGGTGGCAGCGCAGATGGCGAGAAGCGTTCTGTTCGCTTCCTCAAACGCTTTACGGTGTTCAACGCCGCGCAATGCGATGGCCTGCCAGCACGGCTGACCGCCGACCCGACGCCGCTGCCGGAGCGCGAATTGCACGATGCTGCCGAGGCGCTGATCGCGGCGACGGGCGCAGATTTCAGGATTGGCGGCGCGCAGGCTTATTATGACGTCGGCAGCGACTATGTGCAGGTGCCGCCGCAACCCGCATTCACAGCCCAGATCGATTATTACCGTACTGCCTTGCATGAACTCGGCCACTGGACCGGCCATGCCTTGCGGCTTGGCCGCGACCAGTCGGGACGGTTTGCAAGCCCTGCCTATGCCCGCGAAGAATTATGTGCCGAACTGGCCTCGGCCTTTCTGTGCGCGGCGCTCGGCATACAGCCCACCGTGCGCCATGCCGATTATCTGGGGTCGTGGCTTGAGGTTTTACGCGCCGACGCCCGCGCAATCTTCAAGGCGGCAAGCCAAGCCAGCAAGGCGGCTGACTATTTGCTGGCCTTTACCGAGCAGTCCAAATTGGAGGCGGCGGCATGAGCAGGGAGGCCACGCCAACCGAGCTTGAAGCCGAGGTCACGCCCATCGGCGTCCAGACCTTGGTCAGTGGCGTAGCGCCGATCACCCCTGCCGAACGGCTCGCCATGCTGGCCAACGCGCCGATGCAGCCGCGCCGCCCGCAGCGCCCCGCCGATCATGGCCTGTTCGACATCAATGCGCGGCTTCAGATCGAGATGTTTTGACGGAGGATTTCATATGCTTTTGCTTACCCATGACCAGCGCGCCCTTCTAATTGCCAACGGCAAAAGCCTTGGCGACCATGTGCCAGTCGTGAAATTCTTCAATCCCGTTGGCGCGGCTACATGGCTGTTTTCCGAACTGGACGCAGACGGCGACACATTATTCGGGCTTTGCGACCTTGGCTTTGGTTGCCCTGAAATGGGTTCGGCCAGCCTGTCCGAGATTGCGGCGGTGTCGCTGCCGTTCGGCCTGACTATCGAGCGCGACTTGTGCTTTGAGGGGCGCTTCCCGCTGACCATTTATGCCGATGCCGCCCGCATCGCGGGCAGCATCACCGAGGACGAGGCGCGACTTGAGGCCGCCGCCGCTGCCCGCGCCCGTGCTCGCGAACTTTCAGAGCTTCCGCCGCCTTGACCCCCAAGGCGGAGGCAGAACCCGCGCTGGATGGTCCAGCGCGGTCAACCGGCCCCATCCTCAATGCCCACTCAAGATGCCCCGGGGATGGGGCCAACCAAACAAAGGAGTATATGACATGCAAATCGACCAAATCCCGCTGGACCGGCTTTCGGTGTCCAAAGCCAATATGAGGGCTGGCAAAAAGCCCCCCGACGTGAGCGACATATTGCCGTCCATCATCAAACGTGGCGTGATTTCACCGCTGTTTGTGCGGCCAAACTGTCAGGAAGGTCATTATGAAATCGTCGCTGGCAAAAGGCGTTATTATGCCAGCCTAGAAGCCGCCAGACAGGGCAAGGAGGATATTACCCTGCCCTGCATTTCGGTGGGCGAAGGCGACAATGCCGAAGCGCTCGAAATCTCGATGATCGAGAACATGCTGCGCCAGAACCCCGACGCAGTGACGCAGTGGGAAAGCTACACGCGGCTCGTGAAGGAAGGCCGAAGCGTCGAGGATATCGCCGCAACCTTTGCGCTGACCGAATTACAGGTTAAACGAATTCTCGCGCTGGGCAATCTGTTGCCGCGCATCCGCGAGGCTTACCGCGCCGAGGAAATCGATGCGGCCACGGTCAAGCATCTGACTTTGGCGACGAAGGCCCAGCAGAAAGCATGGCTGGCGTTGTTTGACGACGCTGACAGCTATGCCCCGCGTGGCAACCAGTTGAAGGCGTGGCTCTTCGGCGGCGCGTCAATCTCGGTCGGCATGGCTTTGTTCGATGTGAGCATGTTTAGCGGCCAGATCGTCCAGAACCTGTTCGAGGAAGATGGCTATTTTGCCGATGCCGATGCATTCTGGGCCGCACAGTCCGCCGAAATCGAAGCGCGCAAAGCCGCCTATCTTGCCGAAGGCTGGAGCGATGTTCAGATCGTGCCGCCGCATGAGCATTTTTCGTCATGGGAATATGAAAAGACCCCCAAGCGCAAAGGCGGGCGCGTCTATATCCAGTGCCGCAACAACGGCGAGGTCATTTTCCACGAAGGCTATCTGTCTGCCAAGGAAGCGCGGCGCTTCCGCAATGGCGACGGGAGCGGCGGTGCAGACGCAGGCGCAACGAAAGCCGCACGGCCCGAACTGACTTCGGCGCTCAATCAATATGTCGACCTGCACCGCCACGCAGCGGTGCGGACCGAACTGGCAGCGCGACCCCATGTTGCGCTCTGCGTCATGGTTGCCCATGCCATCTGCGGTTCGCCCTTGTGGAGCGTGAAGGTGCAGGACCAGCGAACGCGCAACGATGCAATCAACGAAAGCATCGAAACCTGTGCCGCCGAAACCCGTTTCGACGAACATCGCCGTGCCGTGCTGAATGTGCTTGGGTTCGATGCCGAGCAGCCAAGCGTGACGGCGCAGGGCTATGGCGACCGCAGCCTGTTGCCCATAGTGACGCGATTGCTCGACCTTCCCGAAACCACCGTGCTCGATGTTCTGGCCGTGGTCATGGCCGAGACGCTGGCCAGCGGCAGCGAACTCATTGAAACGCTTGGGGTGACACTCGGTGTCAGCATGGCCGATTACTGGCAGGCCGATCAGGCCTTTTACGATCTGTTGCGCGACAAGGAAGTGGCGACTGCCGTTCTCGCAGAGGTCGGCGGAAACGCGGTGTCGCAAGCCAATGCCAAGGAAAAGGGCAAGGTCATCAAAGGCGTCATCGCCGATTGCCTGACCGGCGAGAATGGCCGCACAAAAGTGGAGACATGGGTGCCGCGCTGGATGGCTTTCCCGCCGTCAGCTTACACCACACGCGGCGGCGTCTCGACGGTTACCGCTGCCAACCGTGCCGAATGGCTTTTGCAGCCCGAGGAGCCAGATAGCCCAGACCCCGCCGCGCCGGACGTTGCTGGCGAAGCACCGGCGGAAGATGACGGCGACGAAGTTGAAACCGCTGCACATGAGGAAGAACGACTTGCGGCATGAGCAGGGAGCGACAGGCGGCGGGAAACCGCCGCCTGTCTGTTTTTGGACATTATGAGGAGACAGGACATGGCCGACCGTGTTGCGGCGAATATCATCATCGGCGGGTGCGTGACACCAGAACAGTTTGAGGCTCTCGCGGCGCTTATTGCTGCCGAAGATCTGCGCGTGGAATGGGACGGCGAACCGTTTGACCCCGAGCACATTGAACCCGACCAGCCATTGCGCCTTTATGCCTATGAGGTGGCGTGGGGAAGCTTCGAGGGGCTCGAACAATATTGCTGCAACCAGCAGATCGCCTATCAACGAAGGTCAGGCGGCTTTCCCGGCGCGTTCGGAGCCGAGCGTATTGTCTTTGATGGCAATACTGGCCCGTTCAACTTTGCCGTCGATGAGGACGACCGGCTCGTGCTGCACGCGCAGACCATCGGGCAGCTCGGTTCGATGCGCGCGATCAGGCGCTATATCGCCGAGGCCGAAATAGACATTCCGGCATTTGCGGTTCGGGCGAACTAAGGCCGACTTCGCAAAAGCAGACCATGATCTTCCATGAAAAATTTTCGGAGGCGCTGGGGGAAAGGCATAAAATTGCGTCTGTCCAAGCATCCGCCGTGAAAGGTCGCCCATGATCGTAATATCAGGAATATTACTTCTTGCTGCTGCCTGTATAGCAGGCGCATTATTATGGTCGCTTGCGGTCCACGCGCTGCCCTTATGGTGCGGCGGTCTTGCCGCCGTCATGGTCCACGCGGCGGGCGGCGGGATATTAGCGGCCCTGATAACGGGTCTGGTGGCGGCGACCGCGACGCTGGTCATCGGGCAATTTCTGATAGGTTTTGCGCGCTCGCCGCTGCCGCGCATCGGCGTCGGGCTGGCATTCGCTTTGCCCGCCGCCATCGCCGGATATCATGCGGCGTCGGGGCTGTGCGCCGCATCGGGCGTCGAAGGCGCGACCCGCGTCATTGTGGCGGTAACTGCTGCGCTGTTCACCGCGACTGCGGCCTACCGCGGCGCGCTTCGCCCGCGCAGCCAGACGCGTCCGGCAGCGCCAAATGGAGCATGAACTTTGGCAATCAGCCCGCTTGAAGCAGGCGATGCCAGTCTTTGGCTGGCATCGCCGCCCGCACGCCGGTTAGCTATTATGTAAGATGGCCATCATTTATGACGACGCGCTCGACCCGACTTAGCCGTGGCCCTCGTTGCATCTGGCACCGCTCGCTTCGACATTCGCGTGCCTCTGACAAGGGTGGTTCAAGTGACCCCATTTTGCGTCGCGTTCTTAGATTCAGCAGCGTCTCTGCCGAACAAATATTGCAAGACGATCTCATTGCAGGTCGTCGCACGTGGTGACGGTCACGGTTGCCAGACTTCCTGATCTTTCAACCCAGAGCCTTGCGGCCATAACAGCCTCGTTGATGGCCTGGCTGGCAGCAGACGGGCTTCGCCCTCGCAGGACCGGCGCAACCGCCGCCGGACGACTATTTTCCGCCGAGCTACGCTCTTTGCACCGCGAAACAAAATAGCCGCCGTCTGCGGTCCTTCGTTTCACTTCGGCCCTGAGACCCACCCCACTCGGCAAGCCGAGCGGGGACCCCGGGGGGTGCACCGGTCCCGCGCAGCTGCCTCACACCAGCCATCGAGGCTGCGATGGGCGCAGGGCTCGAGACACTGAAAGGAAGTTATCATGGCAAATATCGGAACATTCACAAAGACCAGCGACGGCTACAAGGGCGAAATCGTCACGATGAGCGTTCAGCAGAAGAACGTCCGCATCGTTGCAGAACCCGACGGCACAAACGAAAACGCTCCAAGCCACCGCGTCTTCGTCGGTCGCGCGGAAATCGGAGCAGGTTGGGCCAAGCGTTCGAACGAAGGCCGCGAATATGTCGGGATCAAGCTGGACGATCCGAGCTTCACTGCTCCCATCTACGCCAACCTGTTCGACGACGAGGACGGCAAGACCTTCAACCTCATCTGGTCACGCGCCCGCGCATCGAACGGCGACTGATCGCCACAAGCACAGCCCCGTCCGGCCCTGCCGGACGGGGCTGGCTGCTTGTTCATAAAATCGCTGTCGGTTGAACTTTATTGGGCCAGCGGCCAAAGGCACAGATCAGCACGATTCACTTACTCGCACCCCTTGCCATCGCCGTCCCGGTCGAGATGTCTGCCATATCCCGGCTGTCCCGCGCGCACCGGCGCTGCACCTGCGGCGCGCGCCGATGCGCAATTAGGAAAATAGATGTCAACGCCGACCGCCCGCTGGACGGGCGGCGGCGCACCACCCGAACCACGATGGCAGTGCCGACCGCCGTTCTGCCGGTCGTTATGGCATCCGTCGGCCGCCAGACCGCCGCCATGTGCGTTGGCAAAATCGGTGGGCAATCCTACGCTCAAAAGGCTCAGAGCTATAAAGAAACGCATCGTCAAACCCCCTCGCCTCCAAATATAAGCTGGAACTGGTTTACACGAATTGAATCAATCTAGCTGCATGTATGGCGACGCCAGTATTTTGGCCATTTGGCGGCCCAGCCGCCTGCAACCATATTGCACGACACATCGCCCGACTGCGGCGAGACACAATATGCCGCTGTCCGGTTGCCGCCCGCACTGCCGTCCGAACGGCAGGTCATGGTCGGGCCGCGAACAAGGACATGGCCTTCGCGTGATTGTCCGGTCGGCTTGCCGATCAGTTGAACCAGCGCATTGCGCGCATCGACCGGATCGGCATCGGGGCACGGATGGCCGACGCTGCACGAACCGTCCAACTCCCTTGCGGCAACGCCCGACAGGCGGACATGCGGCCCTTCGGCGCACCAGATCGGCCCGTCGCCGTCCCAGACCCGGACCGGAGTGCACTCGAACGACTGGCCTGCGGGGATGATGGCAGCGGTAAGCAGGAGAGCCAGCATCACTGGACCATTCCGGCGGGCGTCAGATTATCCAGGTCGGTAATTCGCGCCAGAATCGCACGGAACATTGCGTTGCCGTCCAAATCGCCCGCCAACAGCAGTTGATCCGCTCGCCTCGATGCATGAAACCAAGCGTCGGGCCCATGCTGCTCGATCAACGTACTGGCACAAGCCCAGATATGGCGCTCGGGCGTCATTGTCCGTCAGTCTCGTCGATTGTCATCAACTGCGAAGGGAACGGCGTTGCCATCTCCTCGGCATCGTCGCCCGCAAGCCATCGCGCATAATCATGCGGATGAAGGATCACCGGCATCGCCTTGGGATGGACCGGCGCGACCAGAGGATTAGGTTCGCAGGTCAGGAACGCATAGACATTGCCTTCGGCCGACGGCCGCCAGATTCCTGCAAATGCGGCAATCGGCGCATCGGTGACCCTGAACCATATTTCCGCGCGCCCGGCATTGCGTTTCGGTTCTGCGAACGACGAGAATGGCACCAGACAGCGCTGCGCCGGTTTCGATAACATCGAGCGCCAGAACGGGCTTGAAAGTTTGCGCACGTTGGTCACGCGTTTGGTGACGGTCGTGCCTTCGCGTTTGCCCGGCAATGTGATCGGTACGCCCCAGGCCATGCTATCGAGAACCGTCTGGCCATTATCGACCCGCGCAATGAGCCCCTGATATTTCGGCCAGACATCGATTTTTGTATCGGACCATTCGCCTTCATAAGGCGGCGCTCCGATATATTCGCGCCATGACGGTATCGCTTCGGGGTTGTTGCGGTAATGGTTGCACATGTCAGTTTGTCGATTTCGGCGCTTCGAACACCGTGGCGAATGGCTGGAAACCGGCGGCGATCTGATCCTTCATGATCTTGCGTAAATTACTGCGGACTTCATCGGCAAGTTCGCGCTGACCCTTTGGCGATCTGCCATATTCGGTTTGGGTATTGATTGCAGCGATTACGTGCAACAGCGCCGTCGTCGCGACATTGGTATCGACATAACCGCCGACAACTGCTTCGCGTTCAACACCGTCATCGCCATGCGCTACGACTGTCTGCAATAATTTGGCCGTCAGTATCGCCATATTGTCGTGAATCGATTCGTTCATATCCTGACCTTTAAGCGACGATTTGCAACTTGCTGCCAACGGGCGCGATCATTTCGTGGAAATTGATAGACCATGCAGCGGACAAAGCGTCAATCTCGGTTGCGCGACGGCGGATTTGGGCTGGGTTGGTTCGTCAATTGCTCGAAGGCGGTCCGCAATATGCTCTGGCTGTCGATCGATGGCGAGACGCCCGCGCCCTCCATAAAGCTGCACAAAAAGCCTCTGGCCTGCTGCGCACGCAGATAATTGCCCAGATATTCGGTCTGGCAAGCGTGGGGATCGGCGATACAGGCGGCAAATCGCTTATAGTGATCCACATCCTTGATTTTGGACGTTGCATAAAGATAGGCGAGCGCAAAGCGGAGGCCGAGCGAGAGATTTACAGGTTGGCTGCTGCACTGATGGACAGCTTCGTGCACGACAAGTAGAGCCTTGAATGTCAATTGTTCGCCAGTGAATCGCATCTGCGATCTATGGAACATAAAAAGAACATTGAGCAAGGGGGCAAAACATGGCCAGCACGAATGATTTTACCGAGTTGCTTGAAAATCCCGATTTCAAGCTTCTGGTAGCGGAGATATTTACCGTCGTAGCGAAGTCGCAGGAAAAGGGCATAAGTGCAAATGTGGCTTGCGATGCCCTGCAATATGTAAATGCGCTGATCTATGAAGCGAGTCCGCACAATGAAGGGCCAAAGGGTCTGAGGGAAGCGCATAAGCAGATCGGAGCAGATAGCAGAGCCATGCTCGAATATATTCGAGCGGCTAGCCTGAGGCAGGGAAAGCCGCTGTTATTATCGATGACCGAGCCGCCAACAATCAACTAAGCAGCGCAAACACACCGCGAAACAGGCTGTAGACCATACCTCCGCCTACGACAAAAAGTAGGATGGCAAATTCCAGTTCAATACGCTGTGGCCGTTTCATGAGTGGGGCATGACACAGGAGCCTCGTGTAGGAAATCTACAATATTCGAGCGCTGATTATGTGCTTTCTGGCCAATGCCGCAGCTTCGCGACCCAGCGGCAAAGCAATTGCTGTAGCCCCTGGCGGAAATCCGAACGGCCTACTCATGTAATTTTTTCTTAATGTTATGTGCTAGTTACAGACACTTCTTCAGCCGGGATGGTGCGACAATTTCGCCCCCTGCAAGATTGTCACTCCCCCTCGCCTCGCCCGCTTCGCCATTGGTTTCTGCAACAAGCGGCAGCCCGCCGCTGTGTCCGAACTTCAGCGGAGCCAGTCTATGGATGCCCGACCGACCCCAGTCATCGCCCGATATTTGCGCACCCCCGATGCCGCTTTGCATCTGGGCCTATCCGCCCGCACGCTTGAAAAGCACCGCTGTTACGGCACCGGACCAGCCTATCACAAGCTTGGCGGAAGGATCGTCTATGCGATTACCGATCTCGACGCCTGGGCGGAGCTCGGCCTGCGCCGTTCGACCAGCGATCCCGGCAACGGCGTAGTCCACCCCGCCAAGCGGATCGACGGCTATACCGGCCCGGTCCGGCGCTAAGCCAGTTTATGCGTCGTTCCCACTTATTTGCTGACAACAGCCCGCAACTCGAACTGTTCATAAGCGCAGGCGGCGACATCGCCGCGCGCGACGCGCAGGACCTGATGGCATGGCCCTTCTTCAGCCTGGCCAAGACCAAGCGTGTGCGTCCAATCGATTTCAAGATGGGCGAGACCATGATACTGGTCGAAGCGACCGCCGAGCATGGCATGGCGACCATCTGGGACGCCGATGTCCTGATCTGGATCGCAAGCCAGATTGTCGAGGCCCGCGATGCCGGTCGCCCGACGTCGCGCCTGATTGCCGCGACTCCGCACGAAATCCTAGCATTTACCCGGCGCGGCACCGGCAAGGCGAGCTATGACCGGCTCAAAGCAGGGCTCGACCGCCTACAATCGACCAGTATCGCGACCTCAATCCGCCAAAATGATGCGCGGCGGCGGCACCGCTTCTCGTGGATCAACGAATGGAAAGAGCGGACCGATACGACGGGCCGCGCAACCGGCATTGAGATGATCATCCCCGACTGGTTCTACGAAGGCGTCATCAACCGGGCGCTCATACTCACGATCGATCCGGCCTATTTCAATCTGACCGGTGGCCTGGAGCGCTGGCTTTATCGGCTCGTGCGCAAGCATGGCGGCAGGCAGAAAGGCGGCTGGAGCTTTGACTTCCAGCATCTTCATCTCAAATCAGGCGCGCTCTCACCTTTGAAACGCTTTGCGTTCGAGTTGCGCGATATCGTCCGGCGGCAGGCGTTACCGGGATATGTCCTTAGCCTCGAACATGCGCTTGGCCGCGAACGGCTGAACTTTGTGGCGACCCCCGTCGATCCATTCGACGTCGCCATGCGGCGCGTCGGCCATCGCTCCGGGGATAAGTCATGACCGCACACGGACTATTGGGAACCGCAAGGTTCGGACGATCAGGAACCGAACATTCGGACTATCGGGAACCGGAACCTGCTTCAAACCTGCAGAAACGCTGGCACTCCGACGCTCTTAACAATGCTAACAGGGAATCCTCCGGATTCCTGCTAACCGAACAGCAGCGGCAAGCACCGCGCGATCCAGCGCCGCATTCACTGGCAGCTAACGGGCTTTACAGCGACCGCCAGTTGACCCACGTGACTTTGGTCTGGCTCAAAGGTCGGCGAGAGGACTGGCTGAAGTTCGGCAAGCCTGTCGCAAGCCACATCATCGACCGAAGGTGCCGCCGCGAATCCTATTCGGCAGGCCAGATATTCGCTCTCGTCTGTTGGACTGCCAATGACTACGGCACCACGCATTCGTCCTTGTATATCGTGCGCGCAGTTGGTGCTGGCGAACAGGTGATCCCTGTGCCGCAGGTCGATCCTGGCGGCGATCTTTTGCTGTCGGTTCATGGCTGGCCGATGGTTGCAACTGTGTTCCGTCTGATCGACGCCATTGAGGCGTCTGGGATCGATCCATGCGAGGTTGCGCCCGATCACTGGCGGCACATCCACAACCGGATTGCCGCGCGCGAAACGCCGCGTGGCTATTCGCCAGCGCGCCACTGCGCCTGGCTCCAGCGCAAAAGACTGTCGTCATGAGGCGGCGCGGTTTCGTCCTGGCTGGCATCGTCGGTGCGTGCACGCTTGCCACGCTGACCGTGCCGGTTTCGCATTATGCGGTGTGGAACATATCGCCCAGCGTGCCGACCGGGCTGTATGCCATTCGCGGCAAAGCCAGCCTTCATGTCGGCGAACGCGTTGCCATCGAACCTCCGCCAGCGCTGCGCCGCCTGCTCGCCGAGCGCGGCTTTCTGCCGGTTGGTGTGCCGCTCCTCAAACGTATCGCCGCCGTTCGCGGCCAGCGCATTTGCCGGTTCCGTCACGGCGTCACCATCGACGGAAGCTTTGCAGGCGTTGCACGTTCGCGCGACCGTCAGGGCCGGAAGCTGCCTGCATGGTTCGGCTGCCGGACGCTGCGTGCGGGCGAACTGTTTGCGATGAACTTGGACGTACCGGACAGCTTTGACGGGCGCTATTTCGGCATCTTGCGGCTGACCGACGTGATCGGTCGCGCGACGCCAGTCTGGACCGATGAGGCTGGCAATGGCGACCATATCTGGTTCGCCGACCCGCGCAATCCCGACAATTTAACTGCACACAAGGAAAGAGACTGAAATATGCAGATAGGTACATTTGTGGCGACCGCCGACGGCTTTGAGGGGCGTCTGACGATACTCGCGCTTCATACCGAACTCACGCTCGTTCCCGCCGAGCAATCCGACAGCGAGAATGCCCCGGACTACCGCGTACTGGCAGGCGATTGGGGCGACACGCGCGAAGTGGGCGCGGGATGGAAGCGCGTCGGCGAGAAAGCGGGTGCCTATGTCGCGGTCCAGATCGACGACCCGATGTTCGCCGTGCCATTGCGCGGTAATATCTTCCGGGGCGAAGGCAACGGCCACATATTTGTCTGGTCGCGGCCCGCCAAACGCGAGCCTGCGAACTGAACCATGCGCGCCTTCGACTGCGTGATTGCCCTGCTTGCTGCTCTGAATCTGCATAATGTATCGCCTGCGTTCGGGCGGGACGCCGGGTTTGAAGTGCAGTCGCGGAGGGTCGACATCGTTCCGTTGGTCACCGAGGCCGCGCTGCGCTTCGGCCTTCCTGAAGACTGGATCTATGCCGTGATGCGCACTGAAAGTGCAGGCCGGATAAACGCCGTTTCGTCGGCAGGCGCAATGGGCCTGATGCAGTTGATGCCCGGAACCTGGGCGCGCCAGCGCAGCCGGTTCGGGCTCGGCTCGGACCCGTTCGATCCCCGCGACAACATTTTGGCCGGCACGTCTTACTTGCGCGAAATGTATGACAGCTACGGTGCTTCAGGCTTCCTTGCTGCCTATAATGCCGGACCCGGCCGGTATGAAGACTGGCGCGATCGTGGCAGGCCGCTGCCCGCCGAGACGCGACAATATGTCGCCAAGATCGCCACTCTGCTCCAATATGGAAGCTTGCCGAACGCTATCGCGAGCGCAACGCCTGTGCAGCCCGCCCGCGGTCACTGGACAGCAAGCGAGCTCTTTGCCGTGCGTGCCGCTGTTGTTCCCGACATGCCCGATGTGGAAGTGGATAAAGCTTCGCCAATGCCGCCGCTTGCATCGCCGCGCCAGCCTGACGGCCTTTTTGCGCCTGTTGCAGGTAGCCGCTCGCAATGAGCCCGCTTTTAGCCCTGTGGCGCTCCCTGTCGCGGATTGGCGAAGGGCGGAGGAAGTTGAGATCGAAAGAGAGGAAGGCAAGTTTGCGATGGCAAGATAAAAGCCGCGCCGTCGGTTGGGGTGTAGAGGGGCAGAATATAAGGCTTTCAAGCGCCAGCCAGCCGTCACCCCTGCTGGCACATTTGCCCCGAAACGGCGCGATTGTGCCATTTTCCGCGCCGTCGCTGCGCCGATCTCCTGCAATATTATGAGCGACGATGATTTTGAAATCAGACCCGGACCGATCAGGCAACGCGGTCGCGGTGCAGCCAAACCCAAGTCGCTCGTCGCCCAGGTCCGGGGGCTCTCGAATAAATCGGGACGCATCGGCATCGGAAGCCATCGTGGTCGGGGCACCGGCCGACATGGTCGCGGTCGAAACGCGGCGCTGAGGCTCCGCCCGCATCGCGGCCTGCGCCGCGTGCTGGTCAAGGCACGGGTCGTCCGGCACCAAGGCGCGCGATTTTCGGCAGCACCACTGTCGCGGCACATTGCCTATCTCGAACGCGATGGGGTCACGCGAGATGGCAATGATGCCGAGATGTTCGGGAGCGACGAAGATCCGGTGGATGGCAATGCCTTTGCGGCACGCTGTGCTGATGACCGGCATCATTTCCGCTTCATCATATCGCCCGAGGACGCAGGCGACATGGCTGATCTCAGGGCATTCACCCGCGAACTCATGACCGACATGCAAGCGGATCTCGGAACGCGCCTCGACTGGGTCGCGGTCGATCACTGGAATACCGACAATCCGCATATCCATATCCTGCTGCGTGGGCGTACCGACGATGGCCGCGATCTCGTCATCGACAAGGACTATATTCGCGAGGGGCTGCGCGGCCGCGCCGAGGAGCGAGTCACGATCGAGCTGGGAATGCGAAGCGAACGCCAGATCGACAACGCTCTGGCGCGCGAGGTCGACGCCGACCGATGGACCAGCCTCGATGCGCGGCTGCAACGCATGGCCGACGAGCTGGCCGGGGTCATCGACCTGCGCCCGGATCACCAACGCAAGCAAACTGATATGGACCGCCATTTGATCGGACGTGCCGGAAAGCTCGAACGCTTGGGACTGGCGACCCGGCTTGCGCCTGCCTGCTGGTCGCTCGGACCCGGTCTTCAGCCGACGCTGCGCGAACTTGCCGTACGCGGCGACACCATCAAGACCATGCACCGCGCGATGACCGGCATCGGCGTCGAGCCGGACATTGGACGCTTTGCGATGCATGAAGATGCTGCAAGCGATCTGGTGATCGGCCGTCTGGTTGAACGCGGATTGCATGACGAGCTGACCGGCCAATCCTATGCGGTCATCGACGGCGCGGATGGCCGCGTGCATCACTTGCGCTTTGCCGATCTCGACCAGACCGGCGACGCTGCCCCGGGCGCGATTGTCGAACTTCGTACATGGACCGACCGGCGTGAGCGGCAGGGACAATCTTTATGGGTTCAGTCAGATCTGTCGCTGGAGGAGCAGGTTAAAGCGCGCGGCAGTACCTGGCTCGACCGGCAACTTCTGGCATCGGATCCTGTATCGTCGGGTGGCGGTTTTGGTAACGAAATCGAGCAGGCAAAGCGCGACCGGGCCGAGCATCTGGTTTCGGAAGGTTTGGCCACACGCCGTGCTGGCCGGATCATATTGGCACGCGATATATTGAACAGCCTGCGATCGCGTGAACTCGCTGAGGTGAGCGATACGATTGCGACGAAGACCGGACTGCCCCGCCGGCAAAGTGCAGACGGCGAAGCGATATCCGGTATCTATCGCGAGCGGTTGCAGCTTGCGTCGGGCCGGTTCGCGATGCTCGACGACGGTCTGGGGTTCGAGCTGGTTCCATGGCGACCACAGCTCGACCGGCATCTGGGGCAATTTGTGTCAGGCACGATGAAAACCGGCGGCGGCATCGAATGGTCGCTTGGCCGGTCGCGCGGGATGTCGATATAGGAGGTTTGGACATTGCAGACAGCAATCTTGACAAACGCACCACATGATGCTTATATCCGCGTCAGGAGACACGATTTGGCACATGCAGCTATTCTTGACCGAGCTATTCCCGCCGCTGCCGGATTGCAGAATTTTGCGAGCGATGGCGACCGCAAGCGCCTGACCGGCACAGCTGTCAAGGCGGTATTGCGGCTTGTCGATGCCTGGGATGGCAGCAATGCCGAAGGCGCTGCATTACTGGGCGTTTCCGAAAGCACCTGGGACCGGATGAAATCGGGCAAATGGGAAGGCACGTTGAGCCAGGATCAGCTTACCCGTGCGTCGGCGCTGATCGGCACATATAAGGCACTAAACCTGTTGTTCGCCGACAGCATGGCGAACCGCTGGCCGCGCCTAGTCAATCGCGCTCCCCTGTTCGGCCAGCGGTCGCCGATCGACGCGATGATCGAAGGCGGCATCCCGCTCATGCTCGAAACCCGGCAATATGTAGACGCGCTGCGTGGCGGGCTCTGAACCGGCACTGCCGCTGGTCCGCGAGGCCTTCCCGCGTACCATCCGTCTAGTCGCCAGCGCCAGGCTTCGGGCCGCTGTCCTTGAGGCACTTGCCGACACCGGTGAAGAGCGTGCTCTGCTCGCTGAAATCGAGGGAGCGACGAGCGGGCGTCTGGTTGCCGAGAACCGGGGAACCGGAGGGCTGAGCGAGGACGAACTTGTCCACGGCGTTCCACATGCGAAATTCATCAATGCAAGTTTTGCGTATGCCAAGCCGCGCGAGCCGATGCGCTTTAATCCCGAAAACAGAGGCGCTTGGTATGCTGCGCTTGCAGTCGAAACCTGCATCTTCGAGGTCGGACATCATCTGACCAAAGCGCTTGCCGATGCAGGCGACTTCAATGCAGTCGTCGAATATAGCGAGATGCTCGCCAGCATGTCTGGGGTGTTTGTCGATCTGCGTCCCCTGCCCGATCATCCCGCGCTCGATCCCCAACCGGCCACCGGCTATGCGGCTGGCAATGTCGTTGCCGCCCAGGCCCGCGCCGACGGCCATAACGGTATCATTTATCCGTCGGTCCGTCATGAAGGCGGCACCTGCATTGCAGCGCTCTGGCCCAATGTCGTCCAGTCGGTCGTGCAGGGCGCTATGTTCCGGCTCTCCTGGTCTGGATCGCCCGATTATCGTTACGAGGCCATAGACGGCTGATACGCTGACGCGACCTTTAGTTCGCCAGCCTGCGTGCGACTCGACTTTGCACTTGAGTTTTGCTGACAGACATAATGACCTTGCTGCAAGCAGCAGGAGCAAAGCCAGTGACGGCCGCAAAAATTCTCTGGGGCCAGGTGCTGGCGGTGGCGATGATCGTGCTCACAAGCGTCTGGACTGCAACGCAGTGGACCGCTTCGGCGCTCGGATTTCAGGCAGAGCTCGGGGCGCCGTGGTTTGAACTAATGGGTCACCCCGTCTACCGGCCTTATGAACTATTCTGGTGGTGGTTTGCGTTCGAGGCTTATGCGCCGGAGGTTTTCGATACCGGCGGGCTGATCGCAATGTCGGGCGGGTTCGCGGCGATCGTCGTTGCCATTGCAATGTCGGTATGGCGCGGCCGGGAGACCCGCAACTCCAGCACCTACGGATCGGCGCGCTGGGCGAACCATAGTGACATATTGCGCGCCGGCCTGTTCGGCGAAAAGGGCGTGGTCCTTGGCAAGTTCAACAACAGCTATCTGCGTCATGACGGGGCGGAACATGTGCTGTGTTTTGCGCCTACGCGCTCGGGCAAAGGCGTGGGTCTGGTTATCCCGACATTGCTCACCTGGCCTGGCTCTGCGGTCGTGCACGACATCAAGGGCGAGAACTGGAGCCTGACCGCCGGGTTCAGATCAGGCTTCAGCCGGGTGCTGCTGTTCGATCCGACCAATGTGCAATCGGCGGCCTATAATCCGCTCCTCGAAGTACGCCGCGGTCTGTCCGAAGTGCGCGATGTCCAGAATATTGCCGATATACTCGTCGATCCCGAAGGCAGCCTCGAAAAGCGCAACCACTGGGAAAAGACGAGCCATTCGCTGCTCGTCGGCGCAATTCTCCATGTGCTTTACGCGGAAAGTGACAAGACGCTTGGCGGGGTAGCCGCTTTTCTCTCGGATCCCGCCCGCTCTATCGAAACCACACTCAAAGCCATGATGACGACGCCGCATCTGGGTGATGATGGTCCGCATCCGGTCGTTGCCAGCGCAGCGCGCGAACTCCTCAATAAGTCGGAGAACGAACGTTCGGGTGTGTTGTCGACTGCCATGTCTTGTCTCGGGCTCTACCGCGACCCGGTAATTGCTGAAGTTACAGGCAGGTCGGAATGGCGGGTCGCCGATCTGGTCGATGGCAAGCGCCCCGCAACGCTGTATCTTGTCGTCCCGCCATCCGACATCAGCCGCACCAAGCCGCTTATCCGTCTCATCCTTAACCAGATCGGGCGGCGGTTGACCGAAGAGCTCGATGCAGGCAATGACCGGCACCGGCTGCTGTTACTGCTCGACGAGTTCCCCGCGCTCGGGCGGCTCGACTTTTTCGAGAGTGCGCTCGCGTTCATGGCTGGTTACGGTCTCAAGGCATTTCTGATCGCGCAATCGCTGAACCAGATCGAGCGCGCTTATGGTCCGAATAACGCAATCCTCGACAATTGCCATGTGCGCGTGGCGTTTGCGACCAACGACGAGCGCACCGCAAAACGGATATCGGAATCCTTAGGGACTGCGACCGAGCAACGCGCCATGAAGAATTATGCAGGCCACAGGCTTTCGCCCTGGCTTGGCCATCTGATGATCTCCCGATCTGAAACCTCGCGACCGTTACTGACTCAAGGTGAGATATTGCAACTGCCCGATACCGATGAGATCGTGATGCTATCAGGTGCACCGCCGGTGCGCGGAAAGAAAGCGCGCTATTATGCGGACCCGAGGCTGCAACGCCGGATCATCGGTCCTCCGCAGCCGAGCCCTGACCGGAGCGTTCAGCTGGCATCCGATGACTGGAGTGGCCTTGCGGTAAAGCCGTGCCAGACGTCTTCGTCTGCAGCCCCTGCGACTAACGACGAAGCAAATGGCGGGCTGCGTCGGGAGCCCGAACTGCCAACGCATGTTGAGATTACGCCGCAGCGACCGTTGCAGATCAACGAGTTCGACTTTAGTGCAGAGAGCGAAGCCGATGACGACGCTGCCCGATCGGCCCGCCTCCGCGATCGGATGGTCGGCAATGCCCGACAGGCTGCGCTCGATCCGGGTGACAGGATCGAACTATGAAATCGAAACATACATTCCGGCTCTCGCCAGACGTTGCGCGGCAACTGGCCGAATACGCAATCAGAAAGCGCGCATCTCAGGCGGAGATTGTCGAAGCCGCTCTGGTGTCGTTCCTTTCGCCTGACGGTTCGGAACGGATGGAGGCGGCGTTCAGCAGGCGGATTGATCGTGTCTCACGTCAGATTGAACAGCTGGATCGGAGCGTTGAAATCGGGAATGAAGCCTTGGCTTTGTTTGTTCGGTTCTGGCTGACGGCCAACCCGCCGCTGCCGGATAAGGCGATGGCTTTGGCGCAGGCTAAGGGGAAGGAGCGGTATGATGGTTTTTTGCAGGCGCTCGCGCGGAGATTGGATACCGGTGAAAGACTAGTTGGCTAAATCTGCATTAGCTACCTTTTCAATTGTTCAAATGAGCACCAATGGAATTCAAAGCCGTCCATTTTGTCGCGCATGAAGTAAGCGCCATATTTATTTTGGGGAGCCTTCGGTGCGGTCTTGTTGCCTAAATCACAATTAGCGAACGCCAATCACAACCGTTGCTGAAGCATGTAATATTCAGCGCAGTCGTATTACGTTCGCCTGATGGCGGTTGCCCCTGACTCCTGAATCACCACACCTCCGCGTGATACTCTCGTAGTTCGCAGCATGTCTGCTCCACGATTTTCAACGTCGAAATCGACTGAATTGATTTCATCTGCGTGTCCGCCGAAACAAGCATGGAAGGCAGACAGGAGTTCAACGGCGTCCAAACTCTGGGCTTTTGCGTTTGGATTGTTGCGCGGTGCAGGGATCGTAGCTGGAAACAGGTATATGCAGGGAGGCGGAAGGCGATAAGGACCGACTTCGTTTAATCGTCCTTCGTTCACCAGAACTTTGGGGCACGGTCTCCCGATCGTGCCGCAGACCATGTCCCAGACGATAAGCCCGTCCACACGCTGTGACCGTGAAATAATTTCAGCGCTAAGGCGAGTATGGATCCCCGACCAAGCATTGTGGCGCGGATCGGCTCCTGGGTTCGTGCAAACGCTCCAAAGTACAAACTCGTTGGCGTGTGGAGGACGTTCGAAAATATTCGTGTTGTTGCCATCGAGACAGCCTTTGAGTTCGATGGCTGCAATCTTGCCGGAGTTGAGACTGACCGAATAATCATGCCGATTATTTTCGCCAGCAGATTCCCACTCGGAAATATATCCGCCATCCTGCATGAAGTTCAGGATGTGAGAAACAAACTCCCGTTTTTCACGCATCGTCGCTGAAAACTGTCCTCGGATGCGCTCAATCGCCCCGCGGAACAGACCGCTGTTGTAAAACTCGGTTTCGTCCAAGCCGTGATCGCCTAGCTTATGCGCTTCAGTCTTGAGCGTTTCGGTAAACGTTTCAATTTTCCTGCGAAGTTCCGCGTTCTGTTCGCAGGGTATGATCGTCATGCAACCGCTCGTAGCCTCTTTACCGCACTCAGAAGCGGCTCAAATAATTGTTCGGCAAGATGGCGCACGACCGGTACGACGACTCCATCCCCCGTTAAGTGATAAGCCTCATTATACTTTTCAGGCAAGCGGTAGTCTTCAGGGAGGCCCATGAGGCGTGCGGTTTCTCGACTGGAGATCAAACGCGACTTCACCGAGTGTCCATCGACCACAAGAATAAGCTGCCGACTGGAGCCGCCACCGGGGGTGCGGAGGCATCCTGCGATGTCATCAAAACGTACCTCTGCGCGTTGCACTTTCTGGCCGACCGAATCAAACCGTGTGCGTTTATAGATTGTGCCGACCATCTTTCGGCCAGTGCGTTTGGCATGGTGAACCTTAGCCAGATTGACCGTACTCATCATCGAAAGCAGCTTTTGTGTCTCCGCTTCAGAATGCCATTTAACGCTGGCTGGGGCAGCTTCAATAAGATCAGCAAAACGCATGTTTGAAAGAGCGGGAGGTGTAATTCGCCACCACAGCCAACGATCCTTAGAGGCACTTGGCAGCATATCATATGCGGTGCGGAGTGCTTTTGGATGCCATTGCGCCGAGGCACCATCACCAGTCAGTCCACGTGGAATTGCTAAGCCTTCTCGGACACCCACGACAAACAGCCGAGGCCGTGAATGCGGGACAAACAGAGCTGCGTCGATCACTACCGCTCCAAAGCGATAGCCCGACTTCACGAAGGAGTTGCAAATCGCCTCAAAGTCTTTGCCGCCGTGCGAAGTCAGCGTCCCGGTAACATTTTCGAGAGCGATTATGTCTGGTGCTCGCCCGTCGGCGATCAAAGCATCCATCAATCGCCAGAATGGCCAAAAAGTGCCTGAGCGATCACCCCTCAGACCCGCGCCACCGCCAGCAAGAGACAGGTCTTGGCAAGGGAATGAAGCCCAAACCAGATTGGCCCGCCCCGGCAATTCTGCAACCTGCAATTTAGCAACGTCACCGCAAACCAAGTTTTCACCACCCCAATTGCGGGCATAAGTATCACATTTTTTTCGATCAAAATCGTTGGCAAATAGGCAATCCCAATTGCCGTCGCCGAGGCCCGCATGTGCCATGCCGCCGCCAGCAAAAAACTCGTAAAAGGTGAATCCCGGTCCCGCCATCATTGCCCTCTCTAGCATCGGAACATACCTAAAGCATCATTGGATTTCAAGAACAAACGTGGAACATAAGTCAGTCGAACGATTGCTTGGTTTAGAACAACAAATTGAAGGCGCGAGGAACGGAACATGTTCTTGCAAATCTTTAGTTGCATGACTAGCCCTTCCTCTTGCCGGCAAATTAAACGGTGCTCACCTTCAGGAGTGAATATGGCAATAAATGAAGCCGCCTCTTTGGGGGCTGCAATCAAGAATGCAGCGCTCGCAACAGGATCTATGCTCGTCGAAGCAACGGTTCAGACCCGTGACGATGGAACCACCCCTATGGTAATCGTGAGCTCGGAAGATGCGGTCAGGGTTATCAGCGCCCATGCGCCTCGGATCGTTTATCTTGTTGAGCAGACCTTCGATCTTGCTGATGACATCGAAACGGCAAGGGAGGAGCTTGACGGCATTGGCGTCGAACCTTCGCCCGATCTCCTCAAGGATACCCAACGCCGTTTTGCCTCCTATGACGGGCAAATTGGCGCGACGATCGCGAGTTTCATGGTTGATGGGATACTCCATGCAGCGGTTTCCACCGCCGCCTGGAATGACGAATTCGGCGACGCCGTTGAGACAATTCTTGAAGGTGCCCGTGAGGGTGCCGATGCTAACCTGTTCTTGAAACACTCGGAAGAAACCAAGGCGACCAAGCGCAAAGCCGTCATTTTGGCCAAGCACCCTTCTTTCAACCATGGGCGCGTCTCATTCGACAAGCGCATGACGCTTGCCGAAACCCTCTTTCAAGGGTGTGATCCGCGCGAGCTTTCTGAAATTACAAGGCACGCGGAGAACCTGTTCTGGCTGGAGCAATCCGGCGTTAAGTTTGATAATCCCTGACCCGGCATGATTGATGACTTGCGGTGATCCCGGAGCGTAGACATACTCCGAAAAACTTTTTCTAACGCTCGTCAAACCAAAGGAAAATTGCCATAGGAAACGGGCAGGAGGCAATTTTGGCGAACGAAATTATCCACAATCCAGATCAGTATATGACGGCGCTGCGAACAATCGTTGCGGGTGGTCGAAAACGAATCGGACTTTTGCTTGGTGCGGGTGCGTCTGCTGGCATGAAAAACTTTGATGGTAACTATCCGCTAGTACCAGCGGTGGCGGGCCTGACTGAACTTGTTCTTGCCACGCTCGAACCTGAATATGGTGATGCCATCAAAGCTCTAAAGAAAGAGCTGATGCCAAAGTCGGACATTGAGACGATTCTTTCGAGAATTCGTTCTTTGGCTAAGGTTATTGGTCCTGCCAAAATTCACGATCTTGACGGGGATGGCTATGCTGCTTTTGGCGAACGCATCTGCGAAGAAATCGGCAAAATCGTGAATGTTCGACTTCCCGAGAATTCTGCATATGGGGAGATCGTGACTTGGATCGTGGGGACAGCTCGTGACCACCCCGTTGAGATATTTACGACTAATTACGATCTGCTGCTTGAGGAGGCGTTTGAACGCTCTCGCGCGCCTTATTTTGATGGGTTTACCGGTGGGCGAGAGCCATTTTTTGATCCCGTAACTGTCGCTAACAATGATTTGCCGACCCGCTGGACTCGGCTGTGGAAGCTTCACGGATCTCTGGGCTGGTGCTCCAACGAAAAGCAGGAGGTTATCCGCACCGGTCAAGACAGCGCCAAGCATCTGGTTTTTCCTGAGCACCTCAAATACGAGCAAACTCAAAAGGCGCCATATGCAGCACTTCTAGATCGGCTTCGCGCGTTCCTCGGTACGCCGGATACATTGCTGATCTCAATCGGGTTTTCCTTCGCTGACGCACATATCTCCGCAAGGATTGATGAGGGTCTCGCCGGTAACCCATCGGCAAGCGTGTTCGCTTTTCAATATCAAACTTTAGAAAATGAGATTTATGCCGGTGAGTTGGCGCGACGATTGCCCAACTTTAGCCTTTATGCTCGCGATGCCGCTGTTGTGAATGGCACCGGGGGTGCGTGGCGCGTTCCAAGTGAATTGCCATCAAAGGATTGGGGGCCGATACGCGCGTCATATTGGACAGCTCCCGGTGACGGCGAGACGTCCGAGTTCATTTTAGGCGGAATTGAGCCATTCGCACGCTTCTTTTCTGCATCTCGATCAACGCAGGTCTTCGCGCCACCTGAGCCACCCATTGCGCTATCAAACGTGGCTCAAGCTCAAACCCAGGCGCCAATCATTTGACTAATGCTCCCACGCTCCTTGGACATATTGGTGCCGTAGCAGGCGCGACCGTCAGCGTTCGCCAATATGAGGGTATAGCCTCGGGTATCGCGATTATCGGTGGCCGCAGCTATCGCGTAGGTCAGGTTGGAAGCTTTGTTCGTATTCCCCAAGGCTATCATGACCTTTACGGCATCATATCCGACGTAGGCGCGACCGCGACGCCGGAAAGCCTACAAGACATCGGTGCACGTGGTGATCGCTGGATCAAGGTTCAGCTTGTCGGCGAGGTGATGGAGGCCACCTTTGAGCGCGGAATCAGCCAGTACCCCGCAATCAACGACCAAGTGCATCTCGTGGTCGAGGAGGATCTCGGAAGAATTTACGGGACGGCGGAGAGCGGCCAGGTCACCATTGGCCGCCTTTCAAATGCAGAAAGCATTCCGGTGCGCGTTGATTTGGACAAACTGATCACGCGCCACTCAGCCGTGCTTGGTTCAACAGGATCGGGCAAGTCGACCACGGTGACAAGCCTCCTGCGCTCCATCTCTGTCGGACAGGGTGGGCAGCCCGGGTTTCCGAGCGCGCGCGTATTGCTCATTGATATCCACGGAGAATATGGAAAGGCTTTAGGCGAAGTTGCCAAGGTTTACCGTGTTAATCCCTTGGCGGGGGAAGCTCCTCTCTACATTCCCTATTGGGCTCTGGATCTCAATGACCTGCTCCCATTTCTGCTCGGCAAGACGGAAGAAAAGGCGCTGACAGCGATCTATGATCGGATTCTAGCCCGGAAAACCGCGGCCGCAAACAGTGGCAGTTATCCCGGTGTGGACGCAAACTCGCTGACGGCAGAAAGCCCTTTGCCATTCAGCCTAAAGTCCCTCTGGTTCGATCTGATTGATCCCGAGATCAAAACATGGGTTGAAAACACTCAGGTCACGTCTGCTAGAACCCACGCGGGCGATGCCGATACACTAGTCCCACCGGCATACCCGTTGCCAGGCATCGGAGGGGCTACTCCATTCGCCAATAAGACTGGCGTACTTTCAATCCGCAGACAACTTGATCAACTCCGGTCACGTTTGCTGGACCGGCAGTTCGATTTTTTGCTCCATCCCGGGGAATGGGAGCCAGACCTCAATGGCCATATCCAGAAAGATCTGAAGGAACTGCTGGAGGGATGGATTGGCCACGACCGACCAATTACCGTGCTTGACCTGTCAGGTGTGCCGAGTTCGGTATTGACCCGGCTAATCGGTGCTATTCTCAACATCACCTACGAAGCTCTGTTTTGGAGCAGAGAGCGCCCCGAGGGCGGACGGGAAAGGCCACTGCTCATCGTTATGGAAGAAGCTCATCGCTATCTTGGCCGCGACGATGCGAGTCCAGCGCGCGACGCGGTCCAACGGATCGTGAAGGAAGGACGTAAGTTTGGCATCGGCGCGATGATTGTCAGCCAGCGCCCATCGGAAATCGACGACACCATACTCTCGCAATGTGGGACTTTCTTCTCGCTCCGGCTGTCTAACGCAACTGATCGCAGCAAAGTGCAGGCAGCCCTGCCTGACAGTCTAAGCGGAATCGTGGACAGTTTGCCAGTCCTACGAACTGGAGAGGCCGTCATCACAGGAGAGGCCGCAAAACTGCCGGTACGGTGTCGCATAACGCTGCCTGAGCCTGATAAGCGCCCGTCGAGCGAAGATCCGCGGGTTGCGCAAAGCTGGTCCGCACCAAAAGGCGAAGAGAATTATCACGATGTCGCGGCAACGTGGCGTTCGCAAAACCCACGTTGGAACCCAGAGGACTAAAGCATGGAACGTCAGGTCGTCAGCTCGTCAAATATTGCATCGGTAGGATATGATCCGAATTCCGAAACGCTCGAGGTAGAATTTCTCAAATCGGGCAAGGTCTACGAATATTACAATGTCCCCGCGTTCATGCATGAACGGTTGATGGAAGCCCCATCGGTAGGCGTATTTTTCAACGCCGAGATCAAGAATACCTACGCGTGCAGCCCACTTTAAGGCACAACACTACCGTAATTCAAAAAATATCGAGTGCCCATTAGACCCTGCGTTTCGTTGCCGCGCCTAACCTCGGACGAAGCTGGAGGATGCTCTAAGCCGCCGCGCGACTGCCGTCTTGATTTCGGTTGTCGTTCGACATTTGCGACTTCCGCGATGCTCCTTGCGACAAGAATGCAAGCAGCCGCTCCTCATCGTCAGCCATTTGATATTTTATGTCGCTTCGGAAATGGTGACGCTCACCCTTAATTTTCGCTTCAAACTTCTTGGTCCGATCGTCCCTATCAAGCGCATCCCTCGTTTTAAACGCGCGCAACATGAAGCCGTAAGCCATAAGAAGGTCGGGGTGTTGATGGAAAATGTGATGACCGATTTCTGCAAGATTCTTGTATTTAAACCCGACCGGTCTTCCAGACTTTGCACTTTCAATCAAATGCACGAAGCGGATTACTTTGGCGACGTCTGGATGTTTCCCGTTCAAGCCACAATTTATGTCCATCAACTGTCTATTTATCGCAAGCCATTCTTTCTGGAACCCTAAGTAATCGCAATCTTCGTCGTCATCGAGAACGAAGCGAAACACTTGCTCTCGAAGATCATGTTCAACTGCGACCTTTGCTTGTTCGATTGCCGCCTGTCTGGCAGCGATTCTGTCGAGCTTGGCGGTTTTGACCTCTTCGCGAAGCCTGGCTGCTTCACCTATATAGTCAAATACAACGACAGTTTGCAAATCAACGTCGACCTTGATCTCGTCCCAGCGGACGAGTCGTTCGATCCACTCGTCGGCAATCTTGTCGCCGTCGATTACCGGCCTGCGATACCAACATTTCATGATTAACGAACTGGCAGCTTCGGACGCAGCTGCCGTTCCTTCATCAACCACGAAAATGTTCGAATTGTTGCTGAACAAGATGTCGTCATCTGTCATGCGGCGGTCATAAGGGTGAAAATTTGGAACTACCCAGACCAACGCCGCACCTTCAGCGCGGTAGAATGCGCGCCGGTTCAGTACAACATCCAAGAAAGTGGTGCTTAGCTGGACTTCGAAGGCCAGACGCAGGCCGCTAACGCTGGCAGAGACGTCCGGTCGCCGTAATCCGGGAAGCCCTTCGCTTGCCCGCCAAGTTTGTTCGGATAGCAATTCTGTAAAGCGAGCGTCGGCGGCGAGGCTTCGCAAGAGCAACGCCTTGTTTCGCCTGTGAGCCTCACTTTCCTGAGCGCCGCGATATTTCATGGCCCGAATGTCCGCTTCGGTAAAACCTGTTCGCGTAACCGCTGGACAAGATCCATCTTCATGGCGATGCCGAAAAAAGAAACGCTTGCTGGTGCTGCAGGCGAGATAAACAGGGACGCCACAGGTCGAACAGACCACTCGCGCTTCGTTGTTCTTTACCAGCGATTTGAGCTTTTGGCGCAGCAGGATTGCTCGCTCGTATCGGAAGGCACTGATCAGACGCCGTACGTCCATTACGAAGCCAGATTTGAGGCTTCTCACCTCTTCGATCTCGGGTTTGCTGACCGCTTGCGCCCATGCTCGCGGATCAATGGTTACGTTTCCTGCCACTGTCACCTCCAAACGCTCGGCAAAGGATTTACCCCCGGCCGAAACCTAACACCTTTCTAATCTCGCCACCGTTCGATTGAGTCCCCAACGCCTTTCAACATAGAATTCCAGAGATTTGCGAACCTGAAAGCTCAAAACATCGGCAGTAAACCCATACTCGAGCCGGACAGCAGCCTTTTGATCTTCAGACAGGCCGCTGTGCGGTTTCAACCGGATTTCAATTAGCTCTTCCCAGTCAGCGTCAAGCGGCAGCTCCTCGCCAATCGGCTTAGTCAGAAAGCTGCTGTCGGGCGAAACTCGAACTGGCACATAGTCGCGCCATCCCTGACGGTGGAAACTCCAGGCTCTAACATGTAAACGTTCGCCATCTGATGCGAAGTTAGCGGGAGCAATCCATTGATTTTGGCGCAGACCAGTTGCCATTGAAACATAGTCAATTTCAATCTTCCGTCGCTGCTCTATTGCCTGATAAAGCTGGCGCATGATGATGGGCGGGCATTGCCGATCGGGCGATGGCAATATCGAGAAGTGGTCAAATGCCGGGCTTCTGGCCATATCATCCGGAGAACTGGCTTCATACGCAAATGGCAAACCACGATGATTGCGATCGGCCAGATAACATTTGCGGACCGTGTCATAGCTGGGCTTCGGTTCGGCAACCCGCTCCAGATACTCCCGAAAATCAATCGCCGCCTGCGGCGAAGAAATACCAAAATGTTCAATCAAGTCTTTCCGATTCACCTGCCCGCGCCACGTTAGACACTGGTCAAGATAGACCAAACGGGCACGCATCGCTGGCTTGAGGGTGGCATCGTTCATCGAGACAAACGATACTTGACTCAATCCCGAGTGTCTATATAAATTTTATACATATAGGGATTCGAGGGTTTAGAAATGCGCATATTGCATACAAGTGACTGGCATCTGGGTCGCCAATTCCACGGTGTGGCTTTGGAGGATGATCATGATCATGTGCTTATTCAAATTCTGTCGATGATCGACGATCATCAACCTGATGTCCTTATCGTCGCAGGCGACATTTTCGACAGAGCCAACCCACCCCAGAGCGCGCTCAAGCGGCTTTCGGAATTTCTGACAACGGTCAGGGCAACGTCCAACGCCGCCATTGTTTTGATCGCAGGAAATCACGATTCAGCGGCGCAGATTGGAGCATTGGGCGTCCTTGCTACCGACGGTGAAGCAATTGTGCGAGGACCATTGGACCAAGACGAACGGCCGCTGATCATCTCCGATGCGCATGGGCAAGTGGCGATTTCTGCACTGCCCTTCGCCTTCGAATATGCGGCTCGGCTATGCTTCGAGAATGAAGAAATTTCCTGTCCTGCCGATGTCATTCGGGCGCAAATTGCGAGTTCACGCAAATATGTTGCAGACGGAATGCGCTGGATCGTGGTTGCACATGCGTTTGTAGATGGCGCTGCAACAAGCGAAAGCGAGCGTCCACTAATGCGGACGGTAGGCGGAATTGAAACGGTGCCTGCCGCCGCTTTTGAAGGCGCACACTATGTTGCCCTCGGCCATCTCCATCGCCCGCAATCGGTCGGAAACGATCATGTTCGCTATTCCGGTTCGCCGCTGGCCTTCGGCTTTGATGAAGAAGGGCAGGAAAAGTCAGTCAGCCTGATCAACCTTGCAGCAGACGGCACCGTAGAAGTCGAAACACTGCCGATCAAACCGCTTCGTCAAGTTCGAGCCATTCGGGGTAGGCTTCAGGAGCTGTTAGCTGGGACTGAGGTCTCTAATGACCTAATTCGCGTGGTCCTAACCGACGAAACGCCGCAAATCGACCCGATGAAGCGGGTTCGGATGATCTATCCGAACGCTGTGCAACTCGCTTATGAACGGAATGAGCGGCCTTTAGAGCAGCGCCTAGCGGACCAAACTGCAGCGATCAACGACCCGTATGCGCTCGCGACGGCGTTTATGGATTTTGTTCGTGGCGATCCATTGTCGGAGGCAGAAGGTGAAATTGTTGCTACCGCACTCCATACCTTCGCGACAACGGAGGAGGTTCAATGAAACCGATCATTCTCACTCTGAGCGCCTTTGGCCCTTATGGCGGTACCGAAATCATAGATTTCCGCGAAGCCACCGATGCCGGATTGTTCGGAATTTACGGACCCACCGGGTCGGGAAAATCGTCTATCTTCAGCGCAATCGCCTTCGCACTATTCGGGCAAGGTGCAAAGGAGGAGCAAGGCATCGGAACAATGCGCTCTGACTTTGCGTCTGACGACTTATCGACTGAAGTCAGTCTTCAGTTCCAGCTTGGCGAAAAGAGATATTTCGTCCGACGAATTCCTGACCAGCCCCGCCCCAAGAGTAGAGGGGACGGGCACACTATGCAGGCGCACACGGCATGGTTGTTTGACGTTTCAGCGGTTCCAATTGACGATGTAAGTGCTGAATCCTGTGGCGTCCCTATCGCTGAACGCAAGGTGAGTGATGTCGTGCGGAATGTCGAGCGCCTGCTTGGCTACGGTGCACAACAGTTTCGCCAGATCGTGCTTCTTCCGCAGGGTCGGTTCGAGCGGTTCCTCGTATCCAAAAGCAACGACCGGCTTGAGATTCTGCGCGAGCTATTTGACGTATCGCTTTACCGGCGACTGACGGATAAGCTCAAAACGGATTCTGCAGATATCCGACGCACAATCGCAGACGGCTATCGCCTGAACGTGCAACGTCTATTGGCGGAAGACTTTGCCAGTTCGGATGAATTGAATGCGGGGATTGCGTCAGCGCTCGAAGAGTATCAGCTTGCCTGTCTGAAAGTCACCGAAACGTCATCGGCTCTAAGTCTTGCGAATAAGGCACTTGCAGCGGCTGAAGCCCAAGAGGCCCAATTCCGTGAAGTCGAGGGTGCTGTTGCAGCCGTGGAGCTGCTGGAAAGCAAGATTCCGGAGATCGAAGCTAGCCGCGCCCGCAAATCAAATGCAGAACTGGCACGTCGCATGGCCGATCTCGACAACAGCTTAGTTGAAGCTCGCAATCGTCATGCATTGGCCATTAAGGCTCAGAACGATGCGAGCGAAGCTGCAGCGCATGCGCGCGACGCCTCATCCGCAGCGAATGACGCTCTGGCCAATCTACAATCACGAGAACACGAAATAGAAAATCTGTCCCGCAAGGTGGATGAACTGGAACGGCACAAGCAGGTTCTGATCGATTCAGCCGAGCGACATGATGAACATCAAAAAGCCCAGAGCAATCTCAATAGCGCCAAGCTCGGGCAGGAAAGTGCCGCGACAGATCACCACCAAGCCGAGCAGCTATTTGAAGAGAAATCCGCTGCACTGACTGCAGCGCAACGGGACACCCTTGAACGAGAAAAATTGTTAGGGCTGAGCAACAAGCTGAAAATCGAACTAGATGGTGCGCGTACTTACCAAAGTGCAATCGAATCCCAAGCTCAAGCGCAGATTGACCTCGATGCTGCATTGGCAAAAGCATCCAAAGCCCAAGGCCGTCACCGGGATGCCGTCGAGACAGAAACAGCGCGTGAACATGATTTTATCGCTGCACAAGCCAGTGTGCTCGCACAGCGGCTTGAGCATGGTCTACCATGTCCGGTCTGTGGCGGTAGCGATCACCCGCACCCCGCGCAAGGAACCGGTGATGCAACTCTCCTGGAGGCGGCTTGGCGTGACGCGCAATCAGCTTCGATCGACGCTGCAAAGATCGATCGTGAGGCTCAGGCAGACGCCAGTTCGGCAAGAGCAACCTTCGAGGCGCGCCAAGCGGCGGTTCAAGCGCTTGCGGCACCCAAGCGCGAGATTGACGAAATTGTTACCGACTATCGGAATACCTCCAGCGAAATTAGCGCCCTCGGCGATATCGTTGACGTTACCCTGCTCGGAAATGAAATTGAAGAGTTGCGCGCTCGCACACAAACGGCGGCAACTAAACTTCAAAGCGCAAATTCTGCTCTAGGCGAGGCCTCAACTGCCGAAGCTTTAGCCCGGCAGGCTTACGCAGATCGCATTGCTTCTGTTCCGGAACTCCTGCGCGATCCAGGCGCGCTGCAGGACGCAATCGACATCACAACGTATGAAATTAAGCAGCGGCGGCAAAGGATAGCAGACGCCTTGGAAAAGCAGCAGATCTGCAATGCTGCACATATTAAAGCAGATGCGGACCTACAGAATGCTTCGACTTCGCTGGTGTATTGTGCGTCAGAAGTCGAAAAGAAGCAGGCTGAATTTGAGGCGCGACTGGTTGAACTGGGATTGTCTGAGGCCGCCTATCGGTCGGCCATTCCGGACATCAGTCTGATCGGAGAATTGGAAGCGGCTATCTCGGAATTCGACGGGAAGTTATCCCTAGCAAGGGGACGACAAACAGCCGCCAAAAACGCAGTTACAGATGCTGAACGGCCTGATATCGAGCCATTCCGGCTCAGCTGC
>Ga0075152_10000124_pt1 | contig 59924 bp, 64 predicted proteins | sample JI61114C2DNA_FD_70964 | JGI IMG/M metagenome (GOLD analysis project Ga0075152, IMG submission 70964) | Wastewater effluent complex algal communities from Wisconsin, to seasonally profile nutrient transformation and Carbon sequestration -... | ecosystem: Engineered > WWTP > Effluent > Algae...
GATCAGGATGATGCCTTCATTGGCCTCGAACCCGTCCATCTCGACCAGCAGCTGGTTGAGGGTCTGTTCGCGCTCGTCATTGCCGCCGCCGAGACCGGCGCCGCGATGACGGCCGACAGCGTCGATCTCGTCGATGAAGATGATGCAGGGCGCGTTCTTCTTCGCCTGCTCGAACATGTCGCGTACGCGGCTTGCGCCGACGCCCACGAACATTTCGACGAAGTCGGAGCCCGAGATGGTGAAGAACGGAACGTTTGCTTCGCCCGCGACCGCGCGCGCGATCAGGGTCTTACCCGTGCCCGGCGGGCCGACCAGCAGCGCGCCTTTGGGGATCTTGCCGCCGAGGCGCTGGAACTTTGAGGGGTCCTTCAGGAAGTCGACGATCTCTTCGAGTTCTTCCTTGGCTTCGTCCACGCCCGCGACGTCGTCAAACGTGACGCGGCCATGGCGCTCGGTCAGCAGCCGCGCCTTCGACTTGCCGAAGCTCATCGCGCGTCCGCCGCCGCCCTGCATCTGGCGCATCAGGAAGAACCACAGGCCGATGATGAAGATCAGCGGCAGGGCCGAGAGGATGTAGCTCAGGATTGTGCCGCCGGACTCCGCGTCCTCGACCTTGACGTTGACGCCCTTGGCCTGGAGGCGGCTGGCGAAATCGAGTTCCATTTCGCGGAAGACGGCGAAGGAGCGCTGGCCGTCCACCGTGGTGGTGACCTTGTTGCCCTTGATGGTCGCTTCCTTGATGCGGCCGGAATCAACCTGCGTCTGGAATTCGGAATACGACATCTCCCGCGCGCCGCCCGAGCCGGACGACGTGGTCATCACGGTGACCAACGCGATAAGGAGGAAGAGCACGACGCCAAGCAGGGCGAGGTTGCGCATATTCATGCACGCGGCCTTTCAGTGGGCTTTGACCCTCGAAGATAGGACCGATACTCCACGAAAACGAGTGCTGAACCGTTAAGCGGCTGTCACTTTCCTGCGTCTTTTCGCCTACGGGACGGTCAAATCGCCAGCATGGCGAGGTCAGCTGGGGCAAGCAGCCGCCCAGCCCGGCCCCAGACGGTGGGGGCTGGGACAGGCTCGCCCCGCCGGGGGGGCGCCAGGCTGAAGCCCAGCAAGCCCCCTTCGCGCACGCGGATTCCGGCCCCGCCCAGCGTCACGCCACGGGCGAGATCCGGGTCGCCAGCCACGATCCGCGCCACAAGCCGGGCGAGCGCATCGGCGCGTGGCGCCGCCGCGCCGCCGCCCGCCGTCATCACCATCGCCTCGATGAAGCGCCGCCATGCTTCCGCGCCCACGCGGTCTTTCGCCGCCAGCGCTATGACCTGCTCGCCACCGTCTCCCGGCTGCAGTTCCGCCAGTAGTCCGTACGCCTGCGCCTGCACTGCGGTTCGCATCAGGGCGAGCCGATCCATGATGGCGATGATGCTGTCGCACCGCGTCTCGTGCATCGCGGCGGCCAGCACCCGCATCCGCACCCGCTCGAACCGCGTTTTGGCGTTTGAGGGATCATCGATCCAGCCGCACCCGCGCGCGCCAAGTTCCGCGCGCAGTTCTTGGCGCCTGAAAGCGAGCAGTGGCCGAACAAGCGTGATCCCGTCGCCCTGCGGCCATGTGGGCGAGGGGGCGGCGGGCATCGGCCCGGCTAGGCCATACCAGCCTGATCCCTGCCGCGCGCGCATCAGGAATGTCTCGATACGATCATCGCGCGTGTGGCCAAGGGCGATGTGCGCGATTCCGCGCCTGCGCGCCCATCCGGCCAGCAGCGCGTGACGCGCCAGCCGCGCGCGCTCCTGCCCAACAGATCCATCGGTGTCAGGCGACCAGGTCAGGGTCTCGTGTTCGACGCCGATCGCCTCGCAGGCTTGCTGCACGCGCAGCGCTTCTCCGGCTGCTTCGGGACGCAGGCCATGATCGACGGTTGCAGCGATGATCCCGGCATAGCCCGCCGCGCGGGCGTGGTCGGCGGCCAGCGCCAGCAGCGCCATCGAATCTGATCCACCGGATACGGCGACGCCCAGTTCACGCCGCTCGCATCCCGCGTTCGCCAAAGCGAACGCCAGCTCCGCACGCCGGGAAAGCTGTGTCTGTGCGGCGGGCCTATCTGGCGCCGATGACTTCACGCTCGAAGATTTCGACCAGCTGCCGCCAGATGTCGAGCGTATCCTCGAGATTGTCGGCCGTAACGCCGGCGTCGAGATTCACGTCCATCTGCAGCTTCACCTGCGCCTGGTCGTAGGTGATGCGCACATAGCGCCAGCGCGCATTGAAGGCGTTGGCCGAATCCCCGGTCAGGCTGGCCGGGCGGGGGGCCTGCACGATCAGCTGCACCGAGTTGCAGAACGTGCCGTTCTCGCACTCGTAGAACTGCATCAGATAGTCGCTGCGCGAGATGCGGCCGGCGATCACCGGATCGCCTTTTCCGTCGACCCTGAGCTCGACCCGGTATCCGGTCCGCTCCATGAAGCGGGCGATGCCGGCGGGGTCGGAAGCGTCGAACATGCCCCCGCGCACGCGTTCGGCCGAGGGGGGCTGGCCGAGGGCCGCAGGCGCAATGAATGCCGCCGCGGCGGCGATCAGGCAGGCGGCAAGGCCAAAGGCGCGGCGATGGATCAGCACGAATCAACCCGTTTTCCTGGCCGTCTGATACTGGCGGACGCCCGACCCTCTAGCTTCCAGATACTGGTTGGCGATTCCTGAACAGCGAGCGTTCCGCGCGCACCTGTGGCTCAGGCGCACTTGGCCTGCTGGCGTTCCTGGTCGGCCAGTTGCTTGGCCAGAGCCGGTGCCTTGGGGAAATTGGACGACATCAACGACAGCGTGCGGCAGGCCTGGGCCGTATTGCCCAGCAGGCGCAGCGAGCGCGCCAGCTTCACCAGCCCGGTCGGCGCATGGGTGGATTGCGGAAAATCCTTGATCAGCTTGCCGTAAGCCGTCGCGGCGTCAGCGTAATTGTCCTGATAGAGCAGGGATTCGCCGAGGTAATACTGGGCATCACCCGCGCTCTTGCTCTTGGGGAACTTCGTAAGGAAGACATCGAAGGCGGCGTGGGCCGCGGGAAAGTCGCCCGCTTCCGTCAGCAGCGCCTTGGCCTGGTCGAACAGCGCGGTCTCGTCGGCCGGCAGGCTGGCGACGTCGAAAGCGGGGGCAGCGACCGGTCCGCCCGGTGTCAGCGCGATGGCTCCGGAGGCGTTGGCGTCCTGCCCGCCAGCGGCGGCGTCGGTCAGCCGGTCTTCCAGCGCTTCGACCCGGTCCATCAGTTGTTGCAGCCCCGTCTCGGCGCGGCGGCGGCCCGCATCGGCCTCGTCGGCGACGCGGCGGGCGTCGGCCAGCGCTGCGCCAAGGGCTTCTGCCTTGCTGGTGGCGGTCTTGAGATCGGCTTCCAGGGCCTCGACCCGCTCACGCAGCTGTTCGACGGCCGGATCCGGCGCCGCGACATAGGGCTGGGAGGAGAAGACCTGGGCATTGGCGCGCGGGGCAAGCACGAGGCAAGCCGCCAGCAAGGCCAGTGAAATCAGGGTGATGGTGGTGAGATCGAGACCTCGGGGCGTGGACGCGGCGATGGCGCGCGGCCGGCGCAGGCGCGCTTGCCGGAGGAGAGCCTGGATCAGGTGGGGCTGCGAGCGTTTCATGTCCGAAAAGCTATTCGCCGCCCGTGCCAGAATTGTGGCGGCACGGGCGGCGAACTGCAGTCCTGCGTCTTAGCTGACCGCTTCGACGATGATGTTGGTGTACGAGTTCCTGTTGCGAGCCCAGGCGGCCTCGTCATGGCCCATGTCGAGCGGCTTGTCCTTGCCGAACGAGATGGTCCCGATGCGGTCGGCAGCAATGCCTTGCGCCTTCAGGTACGACGCCACCGATTCAGCGCGGCGGGCGCCGAGGGCGATGTTGTAGTCCTTGGTGCCGCGCTCGTCGGCGTGGCCCTGGACTTCAACGCGCGTCGTCGGGAACTGCTTCAGCCAGGCGACCTGGGCGTTGAGGGCGCGACGGTCATCGTCGTCCAGGTTGTGCTGGTCGTAGTCGAAATAGACGCGATCCGTGACCTTGGCAGCGAAGTCGGCTTTCGAGCCAGCGGCCGGGCCGGTGCGCGGCGGCGTCGTCGGAACGGTCGGCGGCGACGGCGGCGGGGTCACGCGCGGAGGCGTGACAACCGCAGTTTCCGTCGGCGGAGCCACAGGTTCCGGCGGCGGGTTGGAAGCGCAAGCCGAGACGGCAAGTGCCATCGTGGCGGCGAGTGCTGACAGGCTGATAGACCGCATCATTTTAGTCTCCTTGTTCCCTGCGCGCCCCCCAAGAAGGCGCGTAATCCGATCCCCGACACTACCGGCGAATTGCAATAGAAATGCAAGCCCGGAGCGAGTGATGCACCCCTGAAGCAGCAATATACTTCGGGGTTTTTTGTGGCAAAGAAGCGGAAAGATTGCAATCGAGTAATGAAATACTCGCCCCCTTTTCCAATACTTTGCCTTTCGCTCTTGGACCTGTTGCAAAACAGCCGCGCCGGGCCGTTCAACACAGTGGGTGACTCAGACGTCAGCCACTGATCAGTACACGTCATTATTTCAGCAGTGGCCCCCAGGTCGGGTTGGTGGCGTCCCGCGGCGTCGGCACGCGGCGCGTATTCCGCGCCGTCAGGTCAACGCTGTATAGCTTAGGGCCAGCGCCCTTCGATGCGGTGCGCTGGAAGACGATGACCCGGCCATTGGGCGACCAGCTGGGCGATTCGTCTTGATAGCCGTCGGTCAGGATCCGGAAACCCCGGCCGGAGGGCTCGATGACCCCGATGGCGAACTGGCCGCGACGCTGCACGGAGAAGGCGATCCAGTCGCCCCGCGGCGACCAGACCGGGTCGCCGAAGCGGGCGCCGTCCTCGAACGTGATGCGGCAGGCGGCCTCGCGCGCGCCCGACGGGCAGGTCATCGGCTCGCCATTCTCGTTCATGATGTAGAGCTGCTGGCCGGCGCCACGATCGGATTCGAACACGATCTTGCTCCCATCGGGCGAGAAGGACGGCGAGGTGTCCACGCTGCTGTCGCGGGTGAGGCGCCGTTCCGAACTCGAGCCGCGCGCGAGGTCGATCACATAGATGTCGGCGTTGCCGTTCACGACGCGGCTGAAGGCGATCGAATTGCCATCGGGCGAGAAGCGCGCCGAGTACTCCATGCTGCCGGGGTTTTCGGCCAGGATTTCCTGACGGCCGGTGCCGATGTCGTAGAGATAGGTGCGCAGCAGCGTCGCCTGCGGATAGACCGGATGCGGCACGTACGCGCCATAGAGGATCAGCTGTCGGGTCGGCGAGAAGCGCGGGTTCATCACCGCGCTGAAACCCGAGAGCAGGAATTCGGCGTTGGCGCCGTCCTGGTCCATGATCGCAAGGCGGCCACGGAAGCCTTCCTCGCCCGGCGTCTTGGAGACGAAGGCGATGCGGCTGTCGAAATATCCTGTGTCGCCGGTCAGGCGCGAATAGACGTCGTCGGCGACCTTGTGCGCGAGGCGGCGCCAGTTCAGCGGCGTCGGCACAGTGTACTCGCTCGCGACCAGTTGGGACTGTCCATAGACGTCATACAGTCGGAACTGGACCGTCAGCGACGTCGTGTTGGCGGACTGGGTAACGAGGACCTTGCCGACCACGAGGGCCTGCGCCTCGATCCCGGCAACCGACCAGTCTCCGAAGGTCGGAGGCAGGGCGATGTCGAGATTGCGCTCGATGAACGACGCCTTGTCGATCAGCGAGAACGCAGTGGAGGACGAGAGGTCGGCGCGAAGCACATCGCCAAGGTCGCGCGCGATCTCGACGGCTCCGGGACCTGCTGCGCCGAATTCGGGGATGGCGATGCGCATCGGCACGTATTCTTCGCCGACAACCTGAACCTTGAGCTGCGCCATCGCAGGCGCGGCGGGCAGCGCGATCGATGCGATCGCAATCAGGACGAGAGACAGTATGCGCATGGCGGCATTCCTCCGCTTGGTCGTGGTCTGACAGTGTTTGTCCGGCGCAGCCGAAGCCGTGCTGAACCTCTATTGTGTCGCAATCTTGGGCAGAAATTCGATGTCGATGTATTGCGGCTGCGGAAGCTTGAAATAGTCCTCTGGCACGCGCCAGCCGATCTTGTTGCACATGTCCAGCGCGCGCCGGGCGTGGGCGACGAAGGTCATCAGGGGGACGTCGCCAGCCGGTTCGCGCGTCGGGCTCACCATCTGATAGGGCTGCGAAAACTTACCGTTGCGGCCAAACCAGACGCGGAAAGTCGCCTTCAGGCGGCGCGCATCGGCCATGTCGCTGTGGTCGGTCCAGCACTTGTTGGAGATCAGCTGGGCGCGGATGTAGTCGGTCACCGACGCCGTCATCCGCTTCAGGTCGCCGACGCCGATGCGCGGCGGGCCTGTACCGGCGCTGGCGGGATCTGCGTTGGGATTTGAGCGCTTGGGCGCGGGGGTGTCCTTCGAGACGCTCGCGAGAATGTCGTCGAGTTCGCTCGACAGCGATTTTGATGGCGGCGCGGGAGTGGGCTTGGCGGCTGGCTTGGGCTGCGCCTTGGGCGCCTCCGGCTTGGGCGGATCAAGCGCGACCGTATCTTCAGGATCAGGTGTAGCCGCTGCGGCGGCTGGCGCGGGCGCTGCTTCCGATTCCGCCTCGACCGGCACTTCCGAAACTTCAGCTTCCTCGAACACCGGCGCGACATTGGTCGACTCCGCAATCGAGACCAGCTCGATCGGGATGTAGACCATCGGCGTGCTCTCGATCTCCGAGGTTGCAGCCGGGATCATGATCAGGCCGGCCAGCACAACGCTCGCGTGCGCGATCAGCGAGAAGAATGCCGCTGGCAGCGAAGACGCTGAGGAAGGGGGAGGGCCAGGTCGCATGCCTCTGCGGTCAGCCTCCTTCGCGAACGCGACGGGCTTCGTTCGGGTCGACCGGCAGGCCGGCATTGCGGAAGCCGCCTTCCTGCAGCAGCGCCAGCACGGTGACGACGACGCCATACGGCACCGCCTCGTCAGCGCGCACGAACACGCGCTTCTCCATGTTGTTCTCGGCCAGCGCCTTCAGAAGCGGGGCAAGCTCTTTCAGCTCGATCGGCTCTTCCTGCTGGCCGACATAGACGTTGGCTTCCTTGTCGATGGTGACGACAAGCGGCCGCTCGTTTTCCTGCTTGAGCTGTTCCGCGCTGACCTTGGGCAGCGTCACGGCGACGCCCGTGGCGAGCATCGGTGCGGTGATCATGAAGACCACGAGCAGCACGAGCATGACGTCGACCATCGGCGTCACGTTGATGTCGGCGATCGGCCGTCTCCGGCTGCCACGTCCCTTGCCGCTCTTGATCAGCATGGCCATGGTCAGGTCGCTCCGCGATCATTGAGGCGGCGCGACAGGCGGACGGACACTTCCTGCGCGAAGGTCGACATGCGGTCAGAGAAGGCCGACACGTCGCTCGAGAACTTGTTGTAGAAGATCAGCGCCGGGATGGCGGCGAAGAGGCCAAGGCCCGTGGCGAAAAGCGCCTCGGCGATGCCGGGGGCGACGACGGTGAGGTTCGTCTCGCCGCGCGCGGCGATGTCGCGGAACGAGTTCATGATGCCAACCACGGTGCCGAGCAGGCCGATGAACGGCGTCGACGAGGCGATGATGGCGAGCGTCGGCAGGCCCGATTCCATCCGCTGCGTTTCGCGGTTGGCGGCGGCGTCCATGGCGGCGGAGGCGCGGTCGATGATCTGGCGGTTCTGCTCGTCGCCCGGCTGGCCACGGCGGCTGTCGCGCCATTCGCGCTGTCCGGCTGCGAACACCCGAGCGAGCGCTTCGGCGGGACGTTCAGCAACGCGGCTGTCCACGTCTTCCAGCGGCTGACCGGCCCAGAAGGCCTGCTCAAGGCGCTTGGCGCGCGAGCGTGCGCCGGAGACGCTGAACCACTTGTCGATTGCGACGGCCCACGACCACACCGACGCAAGCGCCAGGATGATCATCACGCCCTTCACAATCGGGTCGGCCCGCAGGAACAGGGCTAGCAGCGAGTAATCCGCGTTCGCTGCAATCTCAGGCAGGGCTTCAGGCATTCGGTCCTCTCGATGGGCTGGGCGGTCGTGCAGAACCGCTTGCAGATGCGCCCATTTTCGCAAGCTTATGAACGGCTTCTGGTTTCGAAATTAGGCGAGATGAAGGTCAATACCGGCGATTCCCCGGGGCTTCAGAGGCCATTCAGGGAGTGTGACTTGAATGCTTCCCAATGGGCCAATTCGGTTGCGGAAGGTTTACGAACTCTTCCATCGGGATGGATCGCCACGGCAATGACCTCTGCTTCGCACAGCACGACGCCGTCGCGGGTTATCGATTGCCGGAAAATGAGCCGGGGCCCCTTCATGCCTTCGAACCGGGTGTGGGCCACCAGCATCTCGTGGATGCGGGCAGGGGCGCGATAGTCGATCGTTAGCCGGGTGACGGCGAAGGCGCCGTGATCCTCGCGACCGGGCGGTGTGCCCATGACACGCAGCATTTCCGAACGTCCCCGCTCGAAAAAGCGCAGATAGTTCGCGTGGTAAACAACGCCGGTGAAGTCGGTGTCCTCGTAATAGACGCGCACCGGCAGCAGGTGCTCGCCATTCTCGATGCGACCGATGGAGGGCGTTTCAACTGTCATCCCAGCCGGATAATCCAGCCGGGCGAGCATTCAAGGAAAATGCACGTAAACAGGCCCCAAAAGTGACCCTTTGCGATGACGAGACAGTCGATCAGGCGCCGATGACGCCGGCGATGCTGTCTCCGTCATCGTCCAGCACGGTGATCACAAATCCGCCAACAGGGTGCTCGTCGATCCTGTAGTCGGACGGGCGACCGCCATCCTCGATGATTTCGGAAAGGGCCTGTTCGGCCTCTCTTCGGCTTCTGAACCTCCCGGCGGCAGACTTCAGGCGCATATTGTCTACCAGTTCGGGTTGGATGGGTGGTTCGGTCCTGAAGAGGGGGGTCACGGCCGCAAGGACCATGACTGGGACTAACTCCCTGCCCACGCTCGCATTATGCACAGATGCGCAGATGAGTCCTTGCCACAGAGCAAGCCAGCTGTGATTCGCCCGGCAGGCGACGGGGGTTTTGGTTTTCCGTGTTGACAGGACCCGCATGGTTTCCGGCAATTGAGCCGGGGCATGGGTGGCCCCGTTGGGGGCAAGTGTAGCTGGCAGGGGCGCCGGCAGGGGAAGACGGCTGGGCGTATGGCGCTGGCTGACGGCGCCGTTCGGCCTCAGCGGACTCACCGGCTTCGCCCTCTGGGGCTTCATCCTGCTTTCCATCCTCGCGACGGGCCTCGGCTTTGCCGACCTTCGCGCCGCCGGAACGGACAACGCAGAACTCTCGCCCGTCGAACTTGGCTTCACCATCGCAACGACCTTGTTCGTCGTCAGCGCAATGGTTGTCGCGCTTCATCATCTCGTGGCGCCGGGAACGCCGCTCGCCGCCCGGCTGATGTCGTTCGTCTTCTACCTGATCTTCGCTGTGTGGTCGGTGGGCTTCGGCTATGGGTTCTTCTGGAAGGAACTCGCCGGACAGGAATTTACCGAGCGCCAGTTCGAGCGCGCGATCTCAGATCTCTCCGCCTCGGTCGCACGCACATCGGCCGCGCTCGAACTCTCCGAGCGGGTGACAGCCGAGGCCGCCTCCCTCGCGACGCAGCGCGCCGATACCGAAGCGCGAGAAGGCCGCACCTGCGCCAACAAACCTGGATCAGTCCCCGGCGAAGGCCCGCTGATGCGCAGCCGCTTTGCGTTTGCCGATCGTGCGCGAAATCTCGGCGACGAAGTGCGCACATCCTGGGTCGGGCCCGTCGCCGATCAGCGGTTGCGGCTCCAGCGCCAGGTCGATGCACTGGTGAAGCGCACATCGCCGCCAGCCTCTGCCGCCGTGCCTGCAGCCGAACGCGCCACGCTTGAGAAGCTTGCGATGGCCTCGCGCCTTCCATCCGCCGAGCGGCGCGCCCTGTTCACTGGCCTGCACGAGGATGCACGCGCCTTCTCCGCAACAGCAAACGACCTGCGTGCTCTGCACGCCGAAGCATTCGCCGGCCGCCTGGTCCAGCTGGCCAACGAAGTGGGCCCCGATCCAGCGCGGCCGGGCAGTCCCGATCCTGCACGCGCCAGCGACCCAGGTTACTGCTGGGATGTCGTGCTCAACGAAAAGATCACCGCGGCGGCTGCCCAGCTGCGCGCCGTGGAAGATGTCGCCGCGCCCGAATTCGTCTTCCTCGAAGGCGCCAAGGCGACGCGTGCGGCCTTCTTCGGCCTCATCAGCTGGCTTGCCGGCGCAGTTGGCTTGCACGTCGAGGGCGACGATGGCTTCGTGTTCGACGACAAGGCCTTCCTCGCCCTGTTCGCGTCCATCGCCGTGGATCTCGGCATCGTCTTCCTGACGCTGATCGGCCTCACACGCAGGCGTGAAACGGATACTGTCGCGGCTCTCGCGCATGGGCAGGGCCAGCCGACCCCGCCACGCCTGTCGAGCATTCTCGACGACTGAGCCTACTCCCGCGGGAAGTTCGCGAAGTACGGCGCAGCCTCTTCTAGCACGCGCGCGAACGATGGCCGCGCCATCAGCCGGTCGAGATAGCGCGCCGCCCCCGCATGCCGATCACCAAACGGCGACACCTGGTTGGCGTAGTAGAGCGCCGGCGCCGCTGCGCAGTCAGCCATGGTGAAGGTAAGCCCGGTCGCCCAGCCGCCTTCGGCCATGTCGCGATCAACCAGCGACAGCGCGACTTCAAGTTCGTCAGTCCACTTCGCAACGCCCGTCGGGTCCTTCGCGCCCGCAGGTCGCAGCCGGTCGCCGACGATCCTCTGCATCTTGTCGTGGATGTAGAGATCATAGAACCGATCCGACAGCCGCACGCGCAACGCAAGGTCCCGGTCGGCCGGGATTAGCTTGGCTGCGCCGGCATGCTTCATCGAGATGTACTCGATAATGATGCTCGATTCCGGAAAGCCCTTGCCGGTCTCCTCGTCGACCAGCACCGGGAACTTGCCCAGCGGCGTCATCCGCATGAAACGCTCGCGCGCATCCGCATCCGACAGGTCGACAATCTCGCCCTCGAAGGGCACGCCCGTTTCATACAGCGCAATCAGCGCCTTCCAGCAGTAGGACGACAGGGGGTGGTAGTAGAGTCGCAATGCCATATCGTCCTCGCGTGCAGGTCAGGAATGGCCGCGCAGCTCGATCTCGAGCTTGTCGAACAGTTCGTCACAGCCGGCGCGGCGGTTCCTGATGTCGTTCTCGTCGCCATAGTACGCCCCTTGCTCCGTGTATACGAAGCGGCAGCCGCCTTTCCCATCGCTGTACAGTTCGATGATCGACAGCGAATGCGACATCGGCTTGCCCCCGGCCGACATCGTGTAAGCGGTGACGATCCGGTGGTTCCGCGCGATTTCGAGATACCATGTGTCATTGCCAAACCATTCCGGATGGCCTTCCGGGCGGAACTCACTCCTGCCGTGTCCGCCGACGCGGAAGTCGTGCGTTAAGGATCCGATCTCCCAGCCTTCGCCGGAAATGAACCAGCGATAGAAGGCGTCAGCGTTCTCGAACGCGCCGAACACGCGCTCGGGCGAATGCTTGTAGGCGCGCTCGATAGTGAACGTTCCAAAGTGCGGGCGGGTCAGGGTCTGCGTGGTCATGGGGAGGTTTCCTGCGCGTATCGTGTGTCAGAATTCGGCGGCCAGGTTGTCGAGCGATGGCTCCCACCCCTGGCGATAGCCCTGCAGCATCTCCGGCCCGTCGATGGACGATATCTGCAGTGTGAGCGTGAGCCGCGTCGATGCGCCATCGGCCTCGAAGTCGACCGTGATGAGCGATGCGGCCCGGCTTTCGCCCGACTCGCTTACATGCTCGGCGAAGATGATGCGGCGGTCCTGCGTGATCTCCATGTAGCGGACGACAGCGCGGAAGCGGAGATCATCGGGCGTGCCGCAGCGCGAGTCGTCGACGCCGCCGACGCGGAAGTCCGCGCGGTCATAGACGACGATCACGTCCGGCGAAGGGCGGCCCCAGCGCTTGCGCGCCTCGGTATCGCTCCAGGCGGCGAACACGCGCGCAGGCGTTGCGCGATAGGTGCGCTCCATCACGACGGTCTCGACATAGACCTTGCTGTTCTCGGACGCTTTCATTCCGGCTTTCCTTCCTGCTCGTCTGCCGTCTCGTCGAGGTACTCGCCCAGCCGATCGAGCCTGCGCTCCCACAACTGACGGCGCTCGGTGATCCATCGCTCGGCTGCCGTCAGCGCCTTCGCTTCAACCTGGCAGGTGCGCACGCGGCCGACCTTCTGCGATGTCACGACGCCGCTCGCCTCCAGCACGGCAAGGTGCTGCATCACGGCGGGCAGCGAGATCGACAGCGGCTTGGCCAACTCGCTCACCGTGGCCGGCCCGCGTGACAGGCGCTGGACCATCGCGCGCCGCGTGGGGTCGCTCAGTGCGTGAAATGTTCGATCCAGAAGGGCGGCCTGCATGGCGGGCTCCAACACTTAAGTTATTACTTAAGTATCACGCCAGCCCTCACCCGCAAGGGTTTGGGTGCTAATTTTTGCACAAGTGCACGCGGGTTCTGCGGAAAGCCTCTGGCTGCAGGCGTTCCCCGCGTGCCATTGTCCCGCCGATTCTAAAGGGGATGACGGATGCTTCGTACGATGATGGCGGCCGCGGCCGCGCTTGCCTTTGCCGCTCCGGCGATGGCGCAGGATGTCGACCTTCTTTCCGGGGATGCCTGGGAGTGCCGCACGGTCTCCCTCGTCGGCGATCCGACAGGCGACCTGACGATGATGTTCGACGAAGACGGCTATCTCGGCCTCTCCTTCTACATGGAGATGCCGGTCGAGAACATGAGCATCGCCGTCGCGTTCGACCTTTCGGGCGAGTGGTCGGTCGATGGATACACGATCAACGTCGCCGCCTCGGACTTCGAGATGGTGAATGCGTGGATGGACGGCAAAGAGATGTCCGATGAAGATTCGGAAATCCTGGCCGACAGCCTCGCCGCAGAATTCGCCAACTATGGCGGCCAGAGCGACATCGCCTTCATTTCCGAACACGCGATGGTTCTCGACGAACCCGACACATCGATCAGCTGCTGGCGCTAGCGCGCTATTTCGCCGGCGCAGGCAGGGCGGGGTGTGGCTGAACCTTCAGCGCGCCGCTCTGCCTTGCGTCCGGTGTCCACAGCCAGCCACCCTTTCGGGTAGGGGCGCCATCTGCGCCGGGCTCGACCTCGCCTTCATAACGCCGGCCATCTTCGGCCTCGAGCACGCCAAGGCCCGAGGCTTCGTCAGCGCGCCACTGGCCGGACCAGGTCATGCCATCGCCTGACTGGCCAACGCCGTGGCCCTGGCGTCTGCCGTCCGCGAACTCGCCGCGATAGGATGCCGCGATCTCGCCATCGCGATCGAGGAACGACATCACGCCAGCGCCATGCGGCCGGCCATTCATTGTCTCGCCCGAATAAAGCGTCGCCTTGCCCCACGCGAGTGCGTTGGGATGCCGCGCCGCCATCTCGATTGAACGCTGCGCCGCCAGTTGCGCCTGCCAGGCATGCTCGCGCGCTCCCGTCACCACGTCGCGCAGGCCCGCGTCCACCGATGCGAGCGGAAACGCGCTCATCCGGTTCACGGCGTCCATCTGCCCAAGCTTCGTCGCCAGCGCCGCGGCGCGGCTGCGCTCGGCCACGAGCGCGCCCTCCAGCTTCTTCGCCATGCGCTCGAATTCATTGCGCTCCAGCTCGAAGCTGTCCCGTGCGCGCTCGGCCTCATCCGCGCGACGGCTGGCTTCGTCGAGGCGCTCTTCCAGGTCTTCCGGCGCAAGCGCGAGGCTTGCCTTGCCCAGCTTCACACGCAGCTGTTCGACCACCCGCGTCCACCGGCGCGAGCCAGTCTCGATGTCTTCCGCCGTGAGGCGCATCGCCTGGCTGCTCGACGGAAAATCGCCCGGCCCGGCCTGCACCACAAGATCGCAGCGCGGCGGCATCGCAGCCCCGCCACCGGCCGACACCAGCGCCATCGTCACTGGCGGATTTTCGGGATCGGCATCGACCATGCCCGCATCCGCCGCCTCGACCTTCAGGTCTGCCAACGCGCGCTCGAACCGACGGCGGAATGCGCCGTCGAGCTCAGGGTCCCAGAATAGATGAAGCCGGCGCTCGCCCGACATGTAGCCCCCCTAGTGGGACGACACTGCCATGCCGGGAGACTTCGCGGAAGATCGGCGTTGGTCGGTTTGCCACCGGCGCCAGATGCCGAAGATGCGGGGGCCGTCCACGATATAGCGCCGCCACAGGCGCCCCGGTTCGGAGCCGAGGCGGTACAGCCATTCGAGGCGTGACTGCTGCATCCATCGCGGCGCACGCCGCGTTTCGCCCGACAGGAATTCCAGCGCCGCGCCACAGCAGATTGCAACGCCGGTGCAGCCAGCATCCCGCGCTTCCCGCGCGATCATCTCCTGCTGGGGCGACCCAACGGCGAGGAAGATGTACTGGGCCGGATTGCTGCGAACGAAATCGACGCACGCCGCCCGCGCCGCCGCATTGGCGCGCAGGCCGTGCGGTGCATCGAACCAGCGCAGATTCTTCAGGCCGAAATCCGCGCGCAGCCTGTCGGCCTGCGATTGCGATCCGCCGACGACAAGGACGACATCATCCGGCCGTATGTGCCCGAGGAAGAGGATCTCCACGATGTCTGCGCCCGGCGCACAGGGCAGGGCCAGGTTTGAGACGCGCGCGAATACTTCAAGGATGCGGCTGTCGCAGAGATTGAGCCATGCATGGTCATAAAGCGACCGCAGCTCGGGCTGGTTCTCCAGCCGCACCATGTGGTCGACATTGGGCGTCGCGACATAGGCGAATGGTCCGCCTCGGCGCGCGCGATCGGCCATCGCCTGTGCCGCCATGAAGGCGTCGAGCGGGTCGAAATCGAGATCGAGGAAAGACAAGCGCGAAGGCGAAAGCATGGGATATCCTTGCCCACACCTTAACCCTTTGGAGTTGGCGCCTCGTTACCGGAACCTGAAGAATTGGTTTCAGTCCCCTCGCGCCCATAGCCGTATTTGCGCAGCAAACCGCGCATCTGGTGATAGCTGAGCCCCAGGTAGTCGGCCGCCTTCTTCTGGTGGTTGCCGCATGTCTCCAGCGCGTTGGCGATCAGCTTGCGCTCGAACTCCGCGACGATCGCGTTGAAATCGACCGGTCCGGATGGCGGCTGCTCGGCCTTCTCCGGCGCGGCGGGACGCTCGACCGGAACAGGGGCAGGGCGCGGCGCTTCCGGCGCCTTCGTCATGTCCTTCGCCGGTCGCCAAGGCGAGTTGAATGGATCGAGGTTTTCGGCCGACAGCGTCACCGGCCCCCGCGATGCGCCGTTGGCCTGCGCCGCCATGGTGCGGAAGGTTGCCCGTTCGGCCGCATTGCGCAGCTCGCGCACATTGCCCGGCCAGTCATGATCGCACATCGCCTCCAGCGCCTCGCGCGCCCAGCCGGGGAAATCGCCTTCCAGCTCGCGCGCTATGCGTTGGCCGAAATAGTCCGCCAGCAGCATCACGTCTTCAGGCCGCGCCCGCAGCGGCGCGATGGTGATGACGTCGAAGGCGAGACGATCCAGCAAGTCGGCGCGGAAACGCCCCTCGTCGGCGCGCGCCGGCAGGTCGACGTTGGTGGCCGCTACGATGCGGACGTCGCAGGTGATGGTGTCTTCCCCGCCCAGCCGCTGGAACTCGCCGTATTCCACCACGCGCAGCAGCTTCTCCTGTACCTGCAGCGAGGCCGTCGCGATCTCGTCGAGGAACAGCGTGCCGCCATCGGCCTGTTCGAACCGCCCCTGCCGACGTTTCGTGGCTCCCGTGAACGACCCCGCCTCATGGCCGAAGAGTTCGCTATCCAGCAGGTCCTGCGACAGCGCCCCGCAATTCACCTTCACGAACGGCTTGTCCCAGCGCGGTGACAGATAGTGAAGGCGTTCGGCGATCAGCTCCTTGCCGGTTCCGCGTTCCCCGATCACAAGGATAGGCCGCTCCACCAGCGCCGCGAGCGACACGCGCTCAAGCGTCTCCAGCCATGTCGCCGACTGGCCGATTAGTTCTGGAGGAGAGGGTGCAGCCATATGGCGAGAATTACCTTAACTTGGCGAAATGCACCAGATGTCTCGTGGCGGTTTTTGCCAAAATCGTGAATCTCACAGGCCTCTAAACTCGAAAAACACAATAAAAACAGCCATATGAATGGTTACTCAGAAACTGGCACGCCGGTTGCATTCTCTTGTTCATGCCGGGGCTACACCGGCGAAAAAAGGAGCTGAGAGATGCGCTACTACGACAGCCGGGATCCCTACGAGAAGCCCAGCGCACTGGGCCGCTTTGGAGGCTGGCTGGGTCGCAGACCGTTCGAGAGCTGGGGATTCTTCATCGCCGGCTTCCTGATCGCGCGCATCTTCTTCTCCTGACCTCCACCTCATCGGCACAAGACCACCAACAAGAAGACCAAACCCCGAGAAGGCACTACGAAAGGTTCTGATATGGGCATTTTCTCCCGTCTGTCTGACATCATCAACTCCAACATCAACTCCATGCTGGATAAGGCGGAGGATCCGGAGAAGATCGCGCGCCTGATCATCCAGGAAATGGAAGACTGCCTCGTCGAGGTCCGCTCCGCCGCTGCGCGGTCGATGGCGGACAAGAAGGAATACGAGCGTGACATCAAGACGCTCGAACAGACCCGTCTCGACTGGACAGCCAAGGCAGAGCTCGCCGTGGAAAAGGGGCGCGAAGACCTCGCCCGCGGCGCCCTCTCCGCCAAGCAGCGCGCCGAGCGCGAGATCGACAGCCGCCGCCAGGCGCTGACCGCGATCGAAGAAGTCTCGGTCCGCCGCCAGGACGACCTGGAGAAGCTGCAAGCGAAACTCGACGAAGCGAAAACGAAACATCGTGCGCTCGTCGTCCGCCGCGAAGCTGCCGAACAACGCATCGCGATGCGCTCGCGCATCGAGGTCAACAAGGTCGACGAGGCGATGCGCCGCTACGGCCAGATCGAACGCAAGGTCGACGAGATGGAAGCCTATGCCGACCTGATCAATGTCGGCGACCGTTCGCTCGAAGCGCAGTTCCAGGAACTGGCCGCCGAAGAGTCGATCGAGAAGGAACTTGCCGAGATCAAGCGCCGCCGCGGCGGCTCGCCTGCTCCCGCGCCGGTTCGCCGGAAAACCGCTGAAGGTGAGGGCGTCTGATGCAAGCCGAAGCGATCTTCGGGATGAGCCTTGGCCTCGTGGCCATCGTGTGTCTCTTCGTCATCCTGCCATGGATGATCCTGCACTACATCTCGAAGGCCCGCTCCAACCGGAACCTCACAGAGGATGACGAAAGGATGCTCGAGGATCTCTGGCGCTCCGCCCGCACGATGGAGCGCCGCATCGAGACCCTCGAGCGGCTGATCGAACCCGAAAACGCCCCGGTACGCCCGCGTCCAACACATTCCACCCGTGGGGACATCAACTGATGCGCGACGATTACATCTCCTCCCCGAACCCCAAGCGGCTCTACCGCTCGCGCGACAAGGTGATCGCCGGCGTCTGCGGCGGCATCGCCGAGCGCATGGGCTGGGACCCGACGATCACGCGGATCGTCGCCGCCCTCCTGCTCTTCGGCGGCGTCGGTTTCATCTTCCCGGTCTACCTGGTGGTCTGGGCCATCACGCCTTACCAGCCCTACCGCCCGCGCAACCTGTCGCCGGATGAAGAACGCTTCTGGACCTCGGTCTCCGACCGCCCGAAGGAAACCTTCTCCAACATCCGGTACAAGTTCAAGGATATGGACGACCGGCTGGCCCGGATGGAGCGTGCGGTCACCTCCGAAGAGTGGAAGCTCCGCCGCGAATTCCGCGACCTGGAAGGCCACTAGACAAGAATACGCCCGGGCGCTGCGGTGTTCCTCCTCCCACCGCGCCGCAGCGCCCAACCAAGACGAACCTACTGAGCCCCACAATCAGACAAGAGGGACACAATGGCTCGCGACCTTCAGATCAGGCTGGCCTGCGCCGCAGCTCTGCTCGCTTTCGGGCTCTCCGGCCTCATTGTCGGAACGAGGTTCGGCGTCGTCCACCTCAACGCCGGTGACATGACGCTGGTCTTCGGTCCCGGCGATAAAGGGATTACTATGGGCATGGCCCCTCGCGGCTGCCCGCCCGATTGCGGGTTCGACATCAACTTGCGCCCGCTCGTGGCGCTGCAGACAGGGACCGGCGGTTAGCATCATGGACATCACAGGTCTTGTCGCCGTCATCGCTCCTTTCGCCATGGTCGTGGCCATTATCTGGCTCGTCCAGAAGGGGAAGCTCGAACGCGCCTCCTTGCTGAGCGGTGCCTCGCGAAAGGACGACGCTATCATCGGCCAGATGCAACAGCAGATCGACCGGCTCACTGACCGCGTCGCCGTGCTGGAACGCCTGGTCACCGACGACGATCGCCGACTCAGCCGTGAGATCGACGGCCTGCGCGATCGCCGCCCGCCCGTCTGAACAAGCCTGACGACAGAGCAGGCCAGGGAGTAACGCTCATGACGAACCAGACCAGGCCAGCCGCCAAGCCTTCGCCCGAAAATCGCGGCGAGACGCCAAAGGCCCCGCGCTTCATCGAAACGCGTGAGGTGCGCCGCGTGCCGCTGGACAATCTGAAGACAGACGAAGAAGCGCGGCTTGCCGCCGAGATAGAGAAACTGCGCGAGTAGAATGAATGACTGACGGCTGACACGGAGGGGATCACGCGATGTACGACCAGAACCACGGATACCGAAAAGGCCGTGAAGCCTCCCGCGCCGAACGCCAGGCCAAGCGTGCGGCATGGCGCGCCCGCTGGGCCGCCCGTCGCGCCTCGCGCGGGGAGTGGGGCCACTTCAAGGATCCGAAATTCTGGGGCCTCGATCCCGAAAGCATGAAGCACTGGGGCATGGGCTTCGGTGAGCATTCGCACGGCCACAACTCGGGCCATCACGCGGCCCAAGGCTCGAACGAGAGCGCGGAAGTCGCCGCCCTCAAGGCCCAGGTCGCCAGCATGGAGAAGACAATCGACTCCATGAATCAGCGCATCATCGTGCTGGAGAAGCTGATGGTTGACGACGAAGCCCGCATCGCGCGCGAGATCGATCGCCTGCGCGACAAACCCGATGGAGACCGCTGATGGAGCCGCTCTGGATTGCCATCATAGCCGCGGTTTCGCTCGGCACCATCTTCTCGTTCGTCCTCCAGATCGTTCGCATGTCGCTTGCGCACGAGGAAAAGCGGCTGGCCCTCAAGGCGGGCATGGGAGAGGCCGGGCGCCTCGAACAGATCCTCGCCGCCAACGAGGCGGAGATGGCCAAGATGCGCCAGCGCATCGAGGTTCTCGAACGCCTGGCGACTGACGACGAGCGCCGGCTGTCACGCGAGATTTCCGGCCTTGGCGCCGAAAGGACGACAGCGTGATGGGCGGCCGGCTGGTCTTTGAAACGAAGTTCGGCGTGGGGGATGCCATGTCATCGAAGGATCGCGCATCGACGGATCGCAATGGGGCGTGGGAAGAGCTGCGGCAGCTGGTCGGCGCCGGCGGCCCGCCCAGGCAGAAGACGCGCGATTTCTGGGAAGAGATTTTCGGCTCTGAAGACGCGCTGCTCTACGACGGCGAAGGCAATGATCGCACCGATCTGTTCCGCGCGCTGATCGAGCGGCTGGACCAGACCACGCGGATTGCCGAAGGCTTGGCCGAGCGCGTGGCCGTACTCGAACGCTTGGCCGTGCAGGACGAGGCGCGCATTGCGCTTGAAATCGAAAAGCTGCGCCACGCAAAGGACCACAGCTGATGAACAGTATGGGCGTTCTCATCCCGATCCTCGGCATCATGTGCGGCCTGATCGCAATCGTCGCGAACGCAGTGCTGCGCTCGCAGAAGATGAAGCTGGAAATGGCGCGCGAGGAGCGCGCGTCTGGAGCGTCCGGCGCCGAAGTCATGGGCGAGATCCAGCGCTTGAAGGAACGCGTAGCCGTTCTCGAGAAGCTGGCGACGGACGATGACCGCAAGCTCGCCGGCGAGATCGATCGCCTGCGCGGCGATGAACTGAGGAGATAGCCAGATGGCCATCGGCGTATTCGAATTCCTGCTCGGCGCGGTGATTGTCGGCGGCGTCAGCACCGTGCTCACAAGCAAGCACAATCTTGAGCGCGAGAAGATCAAGGCGCGCGGCATGGCCACAGACGGCGATGGCATGAACATGGTGGGCGACCTTCACCACGAAGTCGGCCGCCTCAAGGAACGCGTCCAGGTTCTCGAAAAGCTGGTCACTGACGACGACCGTCGCCTCTCCGACGAGATCGACCGGCTCCGACGAAGGGATACCGGCGCCAGCATCTAGGCGCAGCTAGTTTCCGCGCCGCAGGGCGCGCTCGTGAAATCGCTTTGGATCAAGGCAGGCGGCAACCCTCTCCTCGCCAGGACAGGGCTCTCCGAAGGCTTCCGATGCGACCATCTCGGCAAGCAGTGGCGCCCACAGAAAGCCACGTGAACCGAGGCCGCCGATAAGGCGGAGACGACCTGAAGGCGCCGGCGTGCCGTCCGGCGCCTTTTCCTTATGTGGCGGCGCGCCCGCAAACGGCATCCGGTCCTGCGTGGTCGCGCGGATCGCCGCCCGTGATGTGAGTTCGCCGGCGACGAGGTCCGGCCGCAGCCGCGCCAGCACATTCAGGTTGTGCGCTCGCGCCGTATCGCTAACGCGCGGCTTGCCATCCGCCGCTTGGAACGTCGCCCCGAACACCAGCCGCCCCATCGCCCGGACGGCATAGCCGCCATCGGCGGCAGCGAAGGCGGGGCCATCATCTGCGCAGAAATCGACCTGTCCCAGCCGTCCCTCCAGCGGCGGCGCGCCGAACGCTGTCGCGCCCATCCCCGCGCACACGACGATGAGGTCGGCATCAATCTTGTCAGTCGGCGCAACTTCACGCCCGCCATGAAACGCCACGCTATCAATCAGCCGCGGTAATGCGTGCACAGGGTCGACGGCCATCGCGCCAACATGCAGCAGGCGTTCCGCGCCGGCCTGCAGGATCGACTCATCAAGCGGTGGATCGGCGGCAAGCTTGGCGAAGCGCTGCGCTTCCCGCTCGCCACGCGGCAGATGGATCGCGTCCAGCACCTGCGCCGCATCGCCAACCCGCGCCCAGGCACGCCGTGCCAGCAGCCATGCCGCAATCAGCGCACGCGCCGTCGGTCCGTCGGCGGCGTCGAGCCGCGGCATCACCAGCGCCAGCGGATTTCCGCTCGCCGCCGATGCGGGCGCGGATGCGCGGTCATACACATCAACCGCGCATCCCCGATCCATAAACGCCCGCGCCGCCCATGCGCCGGCGACGCCCGCACCGATGATCGCAACGCGCTTCGGCGCCGATGGCAACGCAACCGGCGCCGACATCAGCCGCGCCTCCAGCCGCTCCTTCTTGCGACCATGCCCGGCCACCTTTTCCACTGCAAAGCCAAGTTCGCCGAGCGTGCGCCGCACATGCCCCGCCACCGTGTATGTCGCCACGCGCGCTCCCGGCGCGCTCAGCCGCGCCACATGGGCCAGCACTTCAGGCGTCCACATGGCGGGGTTCTTGGCCGGCGCAAACCCGTCAAGAAACCAGGCATCCGCCGACATCCGCGCCTGCGGCAGCGTCTCAGCGACATCTCCAATCGCCAGCGTCAGCGTCACGCCATCGGGCAGGGCGATGCGCTGCATCCCATACGCACGATCCGGCCAGTTCGCGCGCAGTGTCTCGGAAAGTCCAGCCAGCTCCGGCCACGCCGAATGGATGCGCGCGGCATGCTCGCGCGGAATGAGCGCGCCCTCGAAAGAGACCAGGTGAAGTCGCGCCGTCGCCGATGGCCGATGCCGCCGCCACAACTCCCAAAGCGCCAGCAGGTTCAGCCCCGTGCCGAAGCCCAGCTCGCCAACAACGAACACTTCACGCCCGGCCCAGCCCTCCGGCAGCCCGCATCCGCGAAGGAATACCTCGCGCTTCTCGGAAAGGCCGTCCCCAGAAAAATAGACATCGCCATGCTCACGCGAATGCGGCGCGAGTTCCGCAAAGTCTAGCTCAGGCAGAGGCGGCAGGCGCGGCATAAGTCGAGGCCCCGCCTCAGCTTCCCTTCACCGATCCGGCGCCAAGCTGCTCGCGCCATGCGGCTGTGCGCTCGGGCAGCACGCGCTGCAGAACGTGCGGATCTGGCTCGGTCACCTGTTCGAGGATCTCATAGCTGAACGTCGCCTCGCCATTGTTCTTCCACGAATCCTGAAGTGTCCGGTCGCTGCAAAGTCCGCCGCGCAGGCGCGCCCACAGCCCGTTCTGCTGCTTGTCGATATTGCGGCTCTGCCCCACCCAGACTTCGCCCGTCGCCGAATTACGCACGGCAAACACGCCGGTCTGCGGACCGCGATCGGCGTATTGCTGCATCAGTTCCTTGCGACGGTCCTTGTCCATTACTGCTCCGCGACCCAGACGTTGACGTCGCCCTTCTTCTCGAACTTGCCGACGCCCGGGAAGGGGAAGTGCGGCGCAAAGATGCGCTGGCCCCACGCGGCGGAATCCGAAATCACCCTCGCGCGGCTGGCCTGCGCCGTTGGCGCATCGCCATCGAACTGGATGGTCCAGTCCGGATGCTGCACCGAGATCACCGAATGGTGCGCCATGTCGCCAATGAACAGGATCGTGTCGGCGCCCGTGCCGACGAGATAGCCCGAATGCCCCGGCGTGTGGCCCTGGATGTCCACCGCCTTCACGCCCGGCACAAGATCCGCGCCCGGCTCAAACGCGACAACCTTCGGCGTTACGGCGGCGACCAGCGCGTCGATCGCTGTATCCGCCTGCATCGCGGCCCATTGCGGCGCTGAGATGTGAACCGCCGCATTCGGGAAAGCTAGCGCGCCTTCCGCCGTCACGAGCCCGAGGATGTGATCGCCATGCGCGTGGCTGATGAAGATGTCGGTCACGCTGGCGGGATCAACGCCCGCCGCCTGCAGCGACGCGGGTAGCTTGCCAGCGCCCGCGCCGAACGAAGCCGCCGCGCCGGTGTCGAACAGCAGAACCTTGTTGGTCGTGCGCACGATCATCGGCTGGATCGACAGGTCCAGCGCTTCTGTCGGCAGGCCGTTGGCGGTAAGCACCGCATCAACCTCTGCCTTCGTCTTGTTGATCGCAACGACCGTGTTGTCGTTCGGAAACTGCCCGCCGCCATCGCGCAATGACGCCGCCTGGAATGCGCCAATGGTGAAGGCATGCACGTCCGGCCCCGCCGTGAACGCGGCGATCGCAGGCGCCGCCGGCGTCTCAACCTCAGCTGCCGGCGCGGTTTCTGGCGCACACGCCGCGAGGCTCATGCCCAGTGCAGCGACGATCGCGAACGCAGACGTACGGGCAGCAAGGCGCATGTGTTTCTCCAGATTTGCACGCAGACTTAGGCTGACCGCTCCCCGCGGACAAGTGCGGCGGGCTCAAGTGCAAGATCAGGTTTCCCGCGGTCCCGGCCACACATCGCGCGCTTGCCGGTCGACCACAGGCATGCCCTTGCCCTCGGCCGCGCGCACGGGAAGGGCGGCCCAGTCGAGATCATCCAGGCACTTCACATTGACCCCAAAATGATCCGGCATCGAGCGCTTGCGATGGAACGGGTAGATGCCGCAATGCGAGCAGAAATAGTGCTTCGCAATCCGGGCATTCCATTGATAGAGGCCCAGCGCCTCCTCGCCGGCGGTGATCGTCAGCCGGCTCTCGTGGATGTTCGCCATCAGCGCATTCTTCTTCGAACACAGCGAACAGTCGCAGGTATAGGCCTCGGCAATCTCGCCGGTGATCTCGAAGCGGACTGCGCCGCAATGGCAGGACCCGTGATAGGTGGCCATTTGCCTGTCTTCCCCCGGATAGAACGGCATCGAGGGCCCGATTTCCCTCTTCCGCCATGTTGCACTAGACTCCGTACCTTGTCAGGCTCACGGCGACAGCGGGAACGCCGCGATACTGGACTCGATAAGGGGAGAACGACATGGGACTGGATTTCGATCTTGCTACCGTTGCAGGGCTCACCGGCCTCGGCGCCAGCACTGTGGCGGCCCTCAGCGCTGCCTTCTTCTTTCGCGGCCTGATCACGCGCGTGATCGCACAAGTGGTGGCGACGACGGTCCTCTCCTTCGCCGGCTTCATCGGCCTCTTCCACATGCTCGGCTTCCAGATCATCCCGCCGAAGGAAATCGCTGGCGTCACCATCCCCGCCATCCCGGGCGCCGAGAATTTCTCCGTCCAGTCCGCGCCCGTCGCGCCGCCCGTTCCCGGCGGCTACACGATCAAGTCGCCCTGGTCGAAGGAAGAGGCGGAGTAGGGTAAGCCGCCGGCCCGCTCTGGGTTCGCCAGTTGCGCGAACCCACTTTGCGCTAGCCAAAGTCATTCGCTTGCAAATGACACTGCCCCGCGCGTAACTCTGCGAACAGCTTTCGCGGGGACGTTCATGCGCATCTTCTCACTCTCCCTCCTCGCAGGGGTTGTCAGCCTTGGCTGGAGCAGCGCGGCCGCACAGTCCGCCGGCTACTACCAGACGCCCGCACTCGGACCTGATGCGCTGGTCTTCGCCAGCGAAGGCGACCTCTGGCGCGCCCCGCCGTCGGGCGGCCTCGCCATGCGCCTGACGACCCACCCCGAAGCAGAGTCCGCCCCGATGATCTCGCCGGACGGACGCTGGATCGCTTTCGAGGCCAGCTATGACGGCCCGCGGGAAGTCTATGTCATGCCGATCACCGGCGGCGCGCCCGTGCGAGCAACGCACGAGGGCGGCGGCGTCGCCGTGCGCGGCTGGCTCGACGACAACCGGGTCATCTACCGCACGTCGAACATTCCCGGCGCGAGCGCGCGCCTCCTGCGCACCGTAAACCGCACGACGCTGCAGACCGCAGACATCCCGCTGTCCGACGCAGACCAGGCCACTCTGCTCGGCGATGGCGCCACGCTCGCCTTCACACGCTATGGCCTTGCCTCCTCGAACGACAACGCCGTGCAGTATCGCGGCGGCACGATGGGCCAGCTGTGGCGCTACAAGCCGGGCACGGACGCCGAGGCCGTCCGCCTCGCGGCCGATTTCGGCGCCCCGATCCAGTATCCCATGGCATGGAATGGCCGTATCTATTTCGTCACCGACAAGTCGGGCACGGACAACATCTGGTCCGTCGATGAGCAGGGCGGCGATCCGCGCCAGCACACGCGTTCAACTGCCTGGCAGATGCGCTCGCCCTATCTCTATCAGGGCCGCATCGTATATCAAAGCGGCGCTGATCTCTTCACGTGGGACATCGCATCGGGCGCCACCACGCCGATCAGCCTCACGCTTGCCAGCGATGGCGACTACACGCGCCAGCGCTGGCTCGCCGCACCGCTCGAATATCTCGCCGACGCCCGCTTCGCGCCCTCGGGCGACAGCGTCACCATCACCGCGCGCGGGCGTTTTGTGACTGCTTTCACCGGAACGCGCCGCCGCGTCGAATTCCAGATTCCCGACGGCGCCCGCGCCCGCTCGGCCGCCATGAGCGCAGACGGCAAGTCGCTCTATGCCATCATCGACTCCGGCGTGCAGGGCGAGATCTGGCGCTTCCCCGCCGACGGTCGCGGCGAGGGCAAGGCCGTCACCTCCGGTTCGGCTGCCTATATCTGGGAAGTAGTCCCCGCGCCCAAGGGCAACGCGATTCTTTACTCCAACAAGCGCGGCAAGCTCTTCCATCTCGACGCCCAGACGGGTCGCAGCACCGAGATCGAGACAACGAAAAGCAGCTCGGATGCGGCGTTCGGAAGTTACGCGTGGTCGGCCGATGGTCGCTATGTCGCCTACACATTCCTCGATGCGCGCGACATCTCGCAGGTCGCGCTCTACGACACCCAGACCCGCCAACGCACAGAGATGACATCGGGCAAGTACGAATCCTATTCGCCCGCTTTCTCGCCCGACGGCGCCTGGCTCTACTTCCTGTCCGACCGCAATTTCCAGGCGACGCCCGGCGCTCCCTGGGGCGACCGCAATATGGGCCCCGCCTTCCGTGCGCGCACGAAGCTGTATGCGCTGCAGCTCGACCCCGCCGCGAAGTTTCCGTTCATGCCGGAAGACGAACTCACCGCCAGCAAGGACGAGAAGGCCGACGCATCAGACAAGCCCGGCGCCAGCGCCAAACCCGCGGCTAGCAAACCCAGCGACAAGCCCGAGGACGAGAAAGCCGAGAAGCAGGCGCCCATCGTCCTCGCCGGCGTGCAGGACCGTCTGTGGGAAGTGCCCGTCCGCTCCGGCGAATACGTTGGCCTCGCCGTCACCAAGACTCACATCCTCCTTCAGGAGCGTGGCGGTGCGCCTGATGAGGACCCCTCGCTCAAGCGCATCAAGATCACGCCGAAATCGCCGGAGGTGAAGGACTTCGCCAGCGACGTCCGGCGCTTCTCCCTGTCGGCCGACGGCGCCAAGCTGTTCGTCCAGACCGGCGAGAACGCCAAGGCGAAATTCCTGATCATCGCCCCCGGCGAGGATTTCCCGAAGGAGATGGGCGACGTCACCGCGCGCGTCGCCGACTGGCGCCTGTCCGTCGATCCGCGCGAGGAGTGGCGCCAGATGGCGCTCGACGCGTGGCGCATGCACCGCGACTTTGCCTACGACAGCGGCCTTCGCGGCGTCGACTGGAACGCCGTGCGCGATCACTTCGTGCCGCTCGCCGAACGCGTCGGCCACCGCGCCGAACTCAACGATCTGCTCGCGCAGATGTCGGCTGAACTCGGCATCCTGCACAGCCAGATCCGCCCCGGCGAAACCCCGCGGGATGGCGAAAGCGGCCAGCCCGCCTTCCTCGGCGCAACTTACGAAGCCGTGCCCGGCGGCCTGCGCATCGTCTCCATCCACGATGGCGAACGCGACCGCCCGGATACGCTGGGCCCGCTGCTCAAGCCCGGCGTCGATATGCGTCCCGGCGACATCATCATGGCGATCGACGGCGTCGGCGTACCCACCATCGCGGCGCTCGACGAGCGCCTTATGCAGAAGGCCGGCCAGCAGATCCGCATCGACTTCCGGCGCGGCAATGAACAGCTCAGCCGTATCGTTATGCCCGCCTCACGCGGCCAGGAAAGCACGCTGCTCTACGCAGACTGGGTGCAGGGCAATCGCAAAGCCGTCGCCGCCGCCTCTGACGGAAAGGTCGGCTATCTCCATCTCCGCGCGATGGGCGCCGGCGACGTCGCCAGCTTCGCGCGCGACTATTTCGAACACTACGACAAGGATGGCCTGATCATCGACGTGCGCGGCAATCGCGGCGGCAATATCGACAGCTGGATCATCGGCACGTTGCTGCGCCGCGTGTGGGCCTACTGGCCCGCGCCACAAGCGGGCGGGGCGACCACCACCAACATGCAGCAGACTTTCCGTGGCCACCTCGCCGTCCTGATCGACGAGGGCACATACTCGGATGGTGAGACGTTCGCTGCCGGCGTCAAGGCGCTGGACCTCGCCCCGCTGATCGGCGTGCAGACTGCTGGGGCCGGTATCTGGCTTTCGGATCGCAACGCGCTCGTCGATGGCGGCCAGGCCCGCGTCGCCGAAATGGGGCAGCACGGTCTCGACGGCCGCTGGCTGGTCGAAGGCCGCGGCGTCTTCCCCGATCAGCAGGTCGAGAACATGCCGCGCGCCGCCTATCTGGGACAGGACAGCCAACTCGAAACGGCGCTGTCCTATCTCGCCCAGAAGATCGCAGCCGAACCCATCCCGCCCCTCACGCCCAGCCCGTATCCGCCGCTGGGCCAATACGGTCAGGATGTGAAATAGGGGAGGCTCGTTTACTGAAGGCGTCAGGCCTTGCGGGGTTTGACAACCTCGTCAGCGCCGGCGCCTTCGGAAGCCTCCTTGGCTATCTTGGCAGACTCCCCGTTCAGCTTCTGCCGAGCATGATCAGGCTCGCTCTGCGCCGCATGATCATGCTCGCTCTCGGCGGGATGATCGCGTCCGGAGGCGTCCTTGTAGTCTTCACCCGGCTTCAGCAGATCGCCGGTGTTTTTCTCAACCTTGGTCGCCATGGGCTACTCCCTGTAACCCTCCCAACGGTTCGGGCGACATTAGGTTGCCTCAAGGCCGCACGTCCTACTCCGCCGCCTGCAACTCCAGCGGCGCAGTAAGCCGGCTGACGGATTCCTTCGGCACGACGTGCACGAAGTTCGGCAGCTCGAGGCCCCAGTTGTCGAGGATCGACTTGGCATGGGGCGAGCCCGTGCGGCGGGCGTGTTCCTCGATCAGGTCCCGCAGCACGCGGCTCCAGTGCTCGGTCACCACCGGGCGCCAGATGATGGTCTCGGGGTTGGCCATGGTCGCGAAGCGGCGCGCAGGGTCGTGCAGGAAGGCCATGCCGCCCGTCATGCCAGCGCCGAAATTCTCGCCGACCGAACCGAGGATCACGGCCGTGCCGCCGGTCATGTACTCGCAGCCATTCGCGCCGCAGCCTTCCACCACCACGGTTGCGCCGGAATTGCGCACGGCGAACCGCTCGCCCGCCTGGCCCGCCGCGAACAGCTTGCCCGATGTGGCGCCATAGAGAACCGTGTTGCCGATGATCGTGTTGTCCTTGCCGACATAGCGCGCCGTCGATGGCGGACGGATGATGATCGTCGCGCCGGACAGGCCCTTGCCGACATAGTCGTTCGCCTCGCCGATCACTTCCAGCGTCAGTCCCTTCACGCCGAACGCGCCCAGCGACTGCCCGCACGAACCCTCCAGCGTCATCCGCAGCCGATCCTCGGGCAGGGCGTCCATGCCGAACCTGCGTACGATGTGGCTGGAAGACCGCGTGCCGATGGCCCGCTGTACGTTGCGAACGTGATAGTCGAGCTGCATCTTCTCGCCGCGCTCGAAGAACGGCGCGCCGTCGCGCAGGATCTGCTCGTCCAGCGAATCCGCCACTGCATTGCGCAGCGTCGGCTTGTACGTCACACGCGCCTCCGGGTCCGCCCGCACCAGCAGGGGAGAGAGATCAAGATCGTCCAGCATCGCCGATCCGCGCGAGACCTGGTGCAACAGGTCCGTGCGTCCAATGACTTCATCCAGCCGCGTGAAGCCCAGCTCCGCAAGGATCTCGCGCACTTCCTCGGCGATGAATGTCATCAGGTTGACGACCTTGTCCGCTGTCCCCGTGAACTTCGCGCGCAGCTTCTCGTCCTGCGTGCACACGCCGACAGGGCAGGTGTTGGAATGACACTGGCGCACCATGATGCAGCCCATGGCCAGCAGGCTCGCCGTGCCGATGCCGTACTCCTCCGCGCCCAGCATAGCCGCGATCACGATGTCGCGCCCTGTCCGCAGACCGCCATCCGTGCGCAGCGTCACCTGATCGCGCAGGTTGTTCAGCGTCAGCACGTGATGCGCCTCCGCCAGTCCGATCTCCCACGGCAGGCCCGCGAATTTGATCGAGGATTGCGGCGAGGCTCCCGTCCCGCCGACATGCCCCGAAATCAGGATCACGTCGGCCTTCGCCTTCGCCACGCCCGCCGCCACCGTTCCCACGCCCGAACGCGACACCAGCTTCACGCACACCCGGCAATCCGGATTGATCTGCTTCAGGTCGTAGATCAGCTGCGCCAGATCCTCGATCGAATAGATGTCATGGTGCGGCGGCGGCGAGATCAGCATCACGCCCGGCGTTGCATACCGGTTGCGCGCGATGAACTCCGTCACCTTGAATCCCGGCAGCTGCCCGCCTTCGCCGGGCTTTGCGCCCTGCGCCACCTTGATCTCCAGCTCCTTGCACTGGTTCAGATACTCCGCCGTCACGCCAAAGCGCCCCGACGCCACCTGCTTGATCATCGAGTTGGCGTTGTCGCCATTGGGCATCGGCTTGTAGCGCTCGCGCACTTCCCCGCCTTCGCCCGAGACGGATTTCGCACCAATCCGGTTCATCGCAATGTTCAGCGTGCCATGCGCCTCCGGCCCCAGCGCGCCGAGCGACATGCCCGGCGTCACGAACCGCTTGCGAATCTCGTTCACCGACTGAACATCATGCAGCGACGCCTTCGCCGCCTGCGGCTTGAAATCGAGCAGGTCGCGCAGCTGCACCATCTTCTTCCGCGCCGTCGCCAGCTTGGAATACTTCTTGAACGCCGCATACGAATTGGTGTCGCACGCATGTTGCAACGCGTGGATCAGCTCGCCCGAAAGCGCATGGGCATCGCCCGATGCGCGCACGCGATAGAACCCGCCGACCGGCAGGACGGCGACGCCGGTGTTCCAGGCCTTGGCATGCAGGTCGATCGCCTTGCGCTGAAGCCCCGCAAGGCCGATGCCCGAGATGCGGCTCGTCATGCCGGGGAAGTAATCCGCCACCAGCGCGCGCGACAAACCCAGCGCCTCGAAGTTGTATCCGCCGCGATAGGACGAGATGACGCTGATCCCCATCTTGGAGAGGATCTTTAAGAGTCCCGCCTCGATCGCCTTCTTGTAGTTTAGCACAACCTTGCCGAGCGGCTTGTCGCCGAACAGGCCCTTCGCATGGCGCGCCGCCAGCGTCTCCTGCGCCATGTAGGCGTTGACGCATGTCGCGCCCACGCCAACCAGAACCGCAAAGTAATGCGTGTCGAGACACTCCGCTGAGCGCACCGTGATCGAACAGAAAGTCCGCAACCCGTGGTTCACCAGCCAGGAATGCACCGCCCCCGCCGCGAGGATCATCGGAATCCCCGCGCGCTCCGGCCCCTGCGCCTCATCCGTCAGGATGATATGCCCGCGCCCTGAAGACACCGCCACGCGCGCTTCCTCGCGAATGCGTGCAATCGCGTCGCGCAGCGCAATCCCCGGAGAGCCGCCAGCGTCCACTTCGAACGTGCAGTCAATTTGCGCGACCTGCTCGCCAATCGTCTCCAGCATGCGCGTGTACATGCCGTTGGTCAGCACCGGGCTTTCCAGAACGAACACGTTCGTCTGCGTCGCGTCCTGGGCGAGGATGTTGCCAAGGTTCTTGAACCGCGTGCGCAGGCTCATCACCCGCTCTTCGCGCAGGGGATCGATGGGCGGGTTGGTCACCTGCGCAAAGTTCTGCCGGAAGAAGTGCGACAGCGGCCGATGCACATCTGAGAGAACGGCGAGGGGGCTGTCATCCCCCATCGATCCGATGGCTTCCTTGCCGTCTTCCGCCATAGGCGAAAGGATCAGCTCCACGTCTTCCATCGTCATGCCCGCCGCATGCTGGCGGCGCAGGAACTCCTGTTTGTCGTCGTAAAGACGCGGCTCCGGCCCCGGCCCGATGACAGGCTCGAGTTCGACCACGTTGGACAGCCACTGCTCGTAGGGATGGCTGCCCGCCAGCCGGTCAACCAGAGACTTGTGGTCGTAGAATTTGCCGTCGCGCACATCGACTGCGATCATCCCGCCCGGCGGCACGCGACCCTTTGAGCGGATGCGCTCGTCATCAATGGCGCACATGCCCGCTTCCGAGCCGACAGCCAGCACGCCATCTTCTGTCAACGCATAGCGCATCGGGCGCAGTCCGTTGCGGTCCATGCCCGCAATCGCCCAGCGGCCATCGAACATGGCCAGCGCCGCCGGCCCGTCCCACGGTTCCATCACCGAGTTGGCATAGGCGAGCAACGCCTGATGCCGCTTCGACATGATGTTCTCGTCTTTCGAAAGCGGCTCGGGAACCAGTAGCGTCTTCGCCATCGGCCCCGGCCGGCCCGCGCGCACCAGAAGCTCGAACGCGTTGTCCAGCGCCGCCGAGTCCGATCCGCCCGGCTGGATCACCGGCTTCACCTCGTCGCCATGCTCCCCGAACACGTCGGAGACCATCTTGATCTCGTGGCTCTTCATCCAGTTGATGTTGCCCGAGATGGTGTTGATCTCACCATTGTGGGCGAGCATCCGGAAGGGCTGCGCAAGTCGCCACTGGGGAAACGTGTTCGTCGAATAGCGCTGGTGATAGATCGCCACCGCAGAGACGAACCGCTTGTCCTTCAGGTCGAGATAGAAATTGTCGATGTCCTCGGCGAGGAACATGCCCTTGTAGATCAGCGCGCGCGCCGAGAACGAACAGACATAGAGGTCAAGGTTCGACGCCCGCGCACGGTTCTCGATGCGACGACGGCAGATATAGAGCGCGCGTTCCAGGTCAGCGGGCTCCCGCTTCAACTGGTCGGAGAACAGGATCTGCTCGATCTCCGGCCGCGTCGCATTCGCCTTCATGCCGATGATCGACGTGTCGATTGGTGGCTGGCGCCAGCCATAGATGTAGAAGCCGAAACGGACGACTTCCGTCTCGATAATCGACCGCGCCTTCTCCTGCGCCGCAAGGTCCGTACGCGGCAGGAAGATCTGCCCGACGCAGACCTGTTTGTCGTTTGCGATGGTGTGGCCCATGCCGCGCACTGCGTCGCGGAAGAAATCCTGCGGCACGTCCACGCGAATCCCGGCACCGTCGCCCGTCTTGCCATCGGCATCGACAGCGCCGCGATGGAACACAGCCTTCAACGCGCGAATCGCCATCTCGACGACTTCGCGACGCGGCGTGCCGTCAATCTGCGCAACAAGGCCGACGCCGCACGAGTCGCGCTCGTCGGCGGGGTTGTAGGCGTTGGCGTCGATCAGCGTGTCGCGCTCGCGCGTGTAGCGCTCAAGCCAGCGTTGGCCTTCGTTTTCGTGGGTCATCAGAATCTCTCCTCGCCGCGTTGACGATGGGGATCGGGAAAGTCGCGATAAAGCGCCGCCTGGAAATTCACGACCAGCGAGTTGACGCCATGATGCGCGCCCTCGACGGGCTCGTTACGCGTGGACACCGCTGCGAACGCCGCATCAAGCTGCGCAAGATCGCGCGTCTCGATCAGGATCTGGAACTCGCCCAGGCCCGGCATGCCAAGCCCAAGCTTGCGACGCAGAAGCCGCCAGCCTTCGATCTTGCCGTTCGTCTTCAGCGCGCCGAGATAGCCGTTCAGCGCCTCGACAAACTGGTGGTCTCGCACGCCGGGCCTGAGATCGCAGGAGATCTGATACACATCCATGGCGCTACTCCGCCGCCACGTGGGCCGAGGCCGCGCGCGCCTTCAGGTAAGCGTCGATGGAAGCAGCCGCATCGCGGCCTTCCTTGATCGCCCAAACCACCAGCGACGCCCCGCGCACGATGTCACCGGCGGCGAAGACACCATCCATGGTCGACATCATGGTGCGATAGTCCACCTTGACACCGCCCCAGCGGTTCACGGTCAGCGCGGGCTCGGCAAAGTGAGATGGCAGGTCTTCCGGATCAAAGCCCAGCGCCTTGATCACCATGTCGGCCTTCACATCGTAATCGGAGTCCGGAATCTCTTCCGGCGCCTGGCGGCCCGACGCATCAGGCTGGCCGAGCCGCATGCGAACGGCGCGCACGGCCTTCGCGCCGCCGGCCTTTTTCTCGACGACCGAAAGCGGCGCCGCCAGCCAGTCGAAATCGACACCTTCTTCCTCGGCATTGGCGACTTCGCGCTGCGAGCCCGGCATGTTGGCGCGGTCGCGGCGATAGAGGCAGGTCACGGATTTCGCGCCCTGGCGGATCGCCGTGCGTACGCAATCCATCGCCGTGTCGCCGCCACCGATGACGACAACATTCTTTTTCGCCGCATTCAGCTTGCCGCTCTCGAATTCCTCAACCGTCTCGCCAAGCCCCACACGGTTGGCGGCGATCAGATAGTCTAGCGCCTTCAGCACGCCCTTTGCGCCCGCGCCGGGCATGTTCACTTCGCGCGCCTTGTAGACGCCCGTCGCGACAAGGATCGCATCATGCTGGTTGCGCAGCTCGGCCATCGTGATGTCCTTGCCGACATCGACGCCCAGCCTGAACATCACGCCGCCTTCTGCGAGGCGGTTGGTGCGCCGCTCGACGATTTCCTTCTCCAGCTTGAAGTTCGGGATGCCATAGATCAGCAGTCCGCCCGCGCGGTCATGCCGGTCATAGACCGTCACCTGGTATCCCGCGCTGCGCAGCTCGTCGGCTGCCGAAAGCCCCGCCGGCCCCGCGCCGATGATGCCGACGCTCTGGCCCAGTTCGCGGGCAGGGCGGATGGGCTTCACCCAGCCTTTCTCCCAGGCTGTGTCGGTGATGTAGCGCTCCACCGCGCCAATGGTCACCGTGCCGTGGCCCGACTGTTCGATCACACAGCCGCCCTCGCACAGCCGGTCCTGCGGGCAGATGCGCCCGCACACTTCCGGCATGTTCGATGTCGCCGCGGAGATTTCGTAGGCTTCTTCGAGCCGCCCCGTCGCCGTCAGCATCAGCCAGTCGGGGATGTTGTTCCCCAGCGGGCAGTGCGTCTGGCAGAACGGCACGCCGCACTGGCTGCAGCGCGAGGCCTGCTCGTCGGCCTTCGCCGCGATGAAGTCCGCATAGATCTCGTGGAAATCGCCCCGGCGTTCGGCGGCGTCACGCTTGTCGGGCGTCTCCTGCTCCACCGAAACGAAACTGAGCATGCGCTTTTGCGACATGGGAGCACCCGACGATTGACCCGCGAGCGCCTCCAATGACGTTTCAGCAGCCCCGGTGCAACCGAAATCCGCAATCTACAAACCACATGGGACCGAAATGGCAGTCGCCGCCCAAATCGACATCACCTCGTCCGCAAATCCAGCAGTAGTCATACCCAAATGGTACTAACCTCATCATCAATAGAATAATAGGAGGCGGCAGGGTACCGGTTCCACGCAACGTCAGCGCCGGGCCCGTTTATGGACACCATCACATTCCTGCAGGCCGTCCTGATCGGACTGGTCGAAGGGCTGACGGAATTCATCCCCGTCTCCTCCACCGCCCACATCCTCCTCACCCAGGCCGCCCTCGACCTGCGCGGCGAGTTCTGGAGCATGTTCGCCGTCGTCATCCAGCTCGGCGCGATTCTCGCCGTCGCGGTGGTCTATTTCCAGCGCCTCCTCAACGTCGCACTCAACCTGCCCACCGACCCGGCAGCGCGCCGCTTCACGCTCTCAGTCATCATCGCCTGCCTTCCCGCCGTGATCGCAGCCGCGCTGCTGGGCAGCGAGATCAAGAAGGCGTTCGAGAACCTCGCGCTGATCTGCTGGTCCCTCGTCGCCGGCGGCGTCGTGCTGCTGGTGATCGATCGCCTCGCGCCTAAGCCGGTCGACGGAGACTCGATGAAACTGCCGCTCTGGAAGGCGGCGGTGATCGGTGTCGCACAGATCGCCTCGCTCTTCCCCGGCGTCTCGCGCTCGGGCTCCACAATCGTGGCGTCGATGCTGCTGAAGATCGAAAAACGCGCCGCCGCCGAATTCACCTTCTTCCTCGCCATCCCGATCATGGTCGGCGCGTTCGGCAAGGACCTGTGGGACAACCGCGACAACCTCACCACAGACAGCCTCGGCATCGTTGCGGTGGGTTTCATCGCCTCCTTCATCTTCGGCTTCATCGTGATCAAGGTGATGCTGAACTATGTGCAGAAGCGCGGCTTCGGCCTGTTCGGCTGGTGGCGCATTCTGGTCGGCGGCGCGGGCCTCGTCGCAATCTACTTCTACGGCTTCGGCCAGGGCTATGTCCCGCCGGCGTAAGGCCCCACCTGTCTGAGCTGAGGAGTGACGTCATGGATGTCCAGCTGATCGTCCTCTGTATCCTGACCTTCATCATCTATCTCATCGGCGCGCTGGCCTACGCCGCGCGCATTGCGGGCGTCAGAACCCGCAAGATCGCGGTGTCGTTCGCGCTGTTCAACGTGCTGGTGCTGGTCTCGCGCGCAGCCAACTCGTTTCAGGCTCCGTTCCTGTCGAAGCGGATCGAGGTGAACCTCATCGCCAAGTCCGAGGCGCTGTTCTGGGATTTCCAGATCCTGATGTTCACCGCCACGCTGGCCACCATCGTCGGCACGCTTCTGGTGCCAACAGCGCAGCGCCTGTTTACGCGCGCGATCCAGCACTTCCACACCAACCGTTCGATCCCAAAGCTGATGATGCACGCCTTCGCCAAGGGCGGCATCGGCTATCTCAAGACAGCGGTGACGGCGCCCTCGGCCGAGCATGTGAAGGGCCTGCGCGAGAAATCGATCGTGTCAGTGCGGATGATCGTGCTGAACGTGATGGCGCAATGCTTCCTCGCGCTCGGCGTGTTCGCATCGCTCTATGCGGGCTTCATCGCGCCGGAATATCGTGTGACGGCGCTGTCGCTGTCCGCGGTCATCAATGGCGTCGCCACCATCCTTCTCTTCGTGCTGATCGATCCGCAGCTGTCGGTGATGACCGACGACGTGACCGAAGGTCGCGTCACCGAGGGCCAGTTCCGCCGCGCGGTCGTGTGGTTGGCGGGCAGCCGTGTGCTCGGCACGGCGCTTGCGCAGGCCTTGCTGGTCCCGGGCGCTATACTGCTCGCCGAGATCGCGCGGTTGATCTGATCTACTTCGTGATGGGCCGCAGCACGCCGCGCAGAACCAGCGCGCCGATGAAGGCGATCAACAGGATATCGAGCCAGCGCGTGACATCGTTGAGTGGCCCGAGATCGAAGCTTGCGATCCAGTCGGTCAGCGAAATCTCGAACGCCTTCAGCAACGTCCCCACCAGGAACACGCCCAGCAGCCCGAACAGCGCATCGCCCGCAAATCCCAGCAGCGACCGGCCGCGCACGATCTTCCGCGCCACAAATCCCGCCAGCGTCAGGACGATGATCCACAGCGCCAGAACGCCGAGATTCATGCCGGAATACTCGATGGCCAGCTTGTCCATAGCCCAGCTCCCCTCATGTCCGTCGAGGGAGCCTAGATCAGGCCGCAGCCGGTTGGAAGCGCACGATTAGGCGTCGACGCGGGAGGCTTCGTCCACATGCGGCGGCTGAAACTGGCCGTGCGGCCGGTGACGCCACAGATAGGTCGGCGTGATCGCCTCGACCGTCTCGAGATTCGTCACGCCAAGATCGGCCAGCGTGCCGGCGCCGGGCGACACGACATTGTCGAACTTAAGTAGCTGCACCTGGTCGCCCGTCAGCGGCGGCCCGAAGAACGGGTTGAAACGCGACAGCGCGCCGATGACATAGCCAAGCGGCGCCGCCACCGGGATGGGCAAGGGCAGCAGCATCCGCGGACGATCAATCTCGCGCGTGATGTACTGAAGCAGCTGCTTCATCGTGTAGGTGCGCGGCCCGCCCAGTTCGAACGTCTTGCCGGCGGAGTCCGGACGCGACAGCGCGTTGGCGACTGCTTGCGCCACGTCGGCCACATAGACCGGCTGGAATTTTGTCGAAGAGCCTATCAGCGGCAGGACGGGGCTCATCCGCGCCATCTCTGCAAAGCGCGTGAAGAAGCCGTCTTCGGGTCCGAAGATGATCGACGGGCGCAGGATCGTCGCGGTCGGGATCGCTTCGCGAACGGCAGCTTCGGCTTCCGCCTTGGTCTGAGCATAACGGGACTTCGATTTGTCGGATGCGCCGATCGCCGACAGCTGGATGAATTTCGAGATGCCCGCCTCGGCGGCCAGCTGCGCGATGTTGGCTGCGCCCAGCGCCTGCGTGCCCTGGAAGGACTGCGAGCCGCGCTCGGCCAGGATGCCAACCATGTTCACGACGGCGCTGGCGTTCTCCAGCGCGCGCTTGATCGAGGCGCGGTTGCGGACATTGGCCTGCACCAACTGGACCTGCCCAACGTCGCCCGCCAGCTTCACGTCGCCCGCCAGATGCGGGCGGCGCGTGGCCACGCGAACGCGCCAGCCCTGACGGCACAGCGCGCGCACGACATGCCGGCCAAGGAAGCCGGAGCCGCCGAACACGGTGACGATGTTGCCAGTCATGCAAAATCTCGCGGAAAAAGGTCGTTCAGGTAGGGGGCATAGACCAGAATCGGCCCCGAAAGTCCATGCGGCGGGGTTGTCATCGACAGGTGGCGGCTGGCGGGCCGGTGCAGCTCTGCTAGAGTCCCCGGATTGTAGCGTGGGTGGCGGTCGTGAAGCGTTTTATCGTGTGTTTTGACGGCACGTGGCAGAAGCTGCGCCAGCCGCAGCCAACCAATATCGCCATCATCGCCCGCAGCGTTGCGCATACGCACACGCTGGCCGACGGCAGCACGATCCCGCAGATCGTCATTTACAGCCAGGGCGTCGGCTCCAACGTCGATGCGCTGGGCAAGGACGGCTTCCTCGATGGCTTCAGCGAATGGCTGAACCGGATGCTCGGCGGGGTGTTCGGCGAGGGGCTGGAAGACAATATCGTCGAGACCTACCTGCGCCTCGCCTTCAACTACGAAGATGGCGACGAAATCTATGTGTTCGGCTTCAGCCGCGGCGCCTTCTGCGCGCGCAGCTTTGCCGGCCTGATCGGGTGTGCGGGGATCGTCAGTCGCACGCATGCCGAGAAGGCTTGGGATGCGTTCCGCCTCTATCGCGCAAGTCCGCCACGAAAGGCGACGAAGTTCCAGCTGGAAGATTTTGACCGCGCCCGCCGGGATTTCCGCGCCAGCTATGGCAAGGGAAAACGCGCGGCCGACGGTACGCGCATCAAGACGGACGAGCCGCCCAAGGTCACGTATCTGGGGATCTTCGACACGGTGGGACAGCGCGGCGTGCCGAGTGCGCTTGGCGGTCTCGCGCAGTTCTTCAACAAGCGGTTCGGTTTCCACGACATGCAGATCGGCGCGAGCGTTCTGTCGGCGCGCCACGCCGTGGCGGTCGACGAGAACCGCCTCGGCTTCCCGCCGACGCTGTGGGAGGGCGTGGACGAGGCCAACAAGCGGCCGCACTGCGTCGAGGGCAGGCAGCACTATGCGCAGCGCTGGTTCATCGGCACGCATGGCGATATCGGCGGCGGTGAGGGATCGCCCTTGTCAGCGGCGCCGCTGAAATGGATCGCCGAGGGCGCGGCCGAATGCGGACTGCGCTTCTATGGCACGTATGGCGAGGATGAATCGCCGCTGAGCAAGGCCGTGCGCGAAGCGGGGCTTGTGTTCAAGGGCCGGATATCACGGCCGCGCTTCTGGGATTCGCTCTCTCCGATGAACTATCCCTTCGCGTCGCGGAAAATCTGGGCCGCGAAGTCGCGCAAGGAACAGCCGACGGTGGACTACGCCACGAGCATGCTTGACCCCAGCGTCGTAGAGCGGCTGTCGGCGAACGACATGAAGCCGCGCTATAATCCTGGCCCGCTGAGGCCGTTCAGGCCCGTGCTTGTGCCGCCGCCGGTGAAGGCGAAGAAGGTGAAGCCCGAGAAGCACAAGGCGGAAAAGGCGTAGCCGATATCACCTTCGGCCTCGCGCTATTCTTCGAGCATCATCTCGAATTCAGAGGCGTACTCCTCGTGGATCTGTTCGACCTGGCTACCGAGCAGGTCGATCCATGGGCGAAGGCGAACATAGGCTGCCGCCGTTGCGCGCGCGTCTGCTGCGGGCGTCTTGGCCTGCATGGAGCGCCCCTCCGGACTTTCGTTGAACGCAATCGCCGCAGTGAGCTCTTCAGCCGTGTATAGATCGACCATCATATCGACCTGATCTTCGACCATTCCCGGGTAGAGCTGGTCTGTCCACACGATAGCTCGCTCGAGTGCTATTCGAATGTCTGCCTCGATATCGCCAGCTATCGCATTACAGGGCGCCACGTGTTCACCTGCCACCGGGCAGGCTGCGTTGTAGTCAGGCAGCCTGAAGAGATACTCGTCGACGTATGATCTCGCCATGACCCGCATCGTCTCTGGCGTGTATTGCAGATCGACCAGACGCTCCGCTAGCGCGCGCTTGTCCAGCGGCGTCGATGGCGCCGATGCGCACGCGCTAACCATCAAGGCCAGGAATGTTCCTGAAAGCCGCACGCATCACCCCCCTCGTAAAGACAGGTAAAGCGTAGCGCGCCACAGGCTGACAGGCGAGGGTCTTACCGCCCCGCCAAGCGCAGAAACCGCTCGCGCAGTTCCTTGTCCGACTTGAACACGCCGGAGAATTGCGTGGTGATGGTCGACACGTTCGGGTGGTGAACGCCGCGTGTCGTCATGCACTCGTGCTTGGCGTCGATCATCACGGCGACGCCCTGCGGCTTCAGCACTTCCTGGATGGAGGTGAGAATCTGCGAGGTCATGGTCTCCTGCGTCTGCAGGCGCTTGGCGTAGATCTCGACCACGCGGGCAAGCTTGGAGATGCCCACGACATTGTCGAGCGGCATGTAGGCGACGAACGCCTTGCCGAGGAAGGGCGCCATGTGGTGCTCGCAATGCGATTCCACATCGATGTCGCGAAGCATGACGATGTCGTCGTAGCCCTTCACGTCGTCAAACGTGCGGGAGAGGTATTCGCGCGGATCTTCACGATAGCCTTTGAACCACTCTTCATATGCATCGACCACGCGACCGGGCGTGTCGATCAGGCCTTCGCGGCGGGGATCATCCCCGGCCCAGGCGATCAGGGTGCGGACCGCATCCTCGGCTTCGTCCCGTGAAGGGCGGTTGTGCGGCTCGGTGCCGGGTTCGGCCTTGCCTTTGATCACGGCGTCCATGGCCGTCCCTTTCGTTACTGGGACCGGAAACCCTCATGGTTTCATGGCCCGGGCTTCACGACGCCCTTAAAATCATTGCCCCGCCGGGCCAGATTGATCGGGCGGGGTGTGCGTGACACATAGGCGCCTCTTGCGAAAACGCCAGCCTGACGCAAGGCAATACCTTATTGAATATTCCTAACGGATCGAAAAGACCGCCTTCATGGACCTCCGCCTCCACAACACGCTGACCCGGGAAAAGGAGACCTTTTCCCCGCAAAACCCCCAGCGGGTGACAATGTATGTCTGCGGACCGACGGTCTATTCGTACGCCCATATCGGCAATGCGCGGCCTCCCGTCGCATTCGACGTGCTGTTTCGCCTGCTGCGTGAACGCTACGGGGCGGACCATGTTGTCTATGCCGCCAACATCACGGACGTGGACGACAAGATCATCGCCGTCGCCGCCGAGGCCGGGAAGCCGATCGCCGAGATCACCGCGCTTTACGAGCGGATTTACCGTGAGGAGATGGGCGCGCTTGGCGTGATCGAGCCGACATTCCGGCCGCACGCAACCGAGCATGTCGGCGGCATGATCGAGATCATCGAGACGCTGGTCGAGAAAGGCCACGCCTACGAGGGCCAGAACGGCGTGCTGTTCCACGTGCCGTCCATGGCCGACTACGGCAAGTTGTCCGGCCGCAGCCGCGACGACATGGTTGCCGGCGCCCGCGTCGAGGTCGATGGCGGCAAGAAGGACCCAGCCGACTTCGCCCTCTGGAAAGCCGCGAAGCCCGGCGAGCCGCCCGAGGCGCGCTGGCCATCGCCGTGGGGCGAGGGCAGGCCGGGCTGGCATATTGAATGCTCCGCCATGGCCAAGGCCGTGCTGGGCGAGACGCTGGACATCCACGCGGGCGGCCTCGACCTGATCTTCCCGCACCATGAGAACGAGATCGCGCAGAGCGAATGCGCCCACGGCAAGCCGATGGCGCGCTACTGGCTGCACAACGGTTTCCTGTCGATGGACTCGGAAAAGATGTCCAAGTCGCTGGGCAATGTGAAGCTGGTCCACGACCTCTTGAAGGAGTGGGACGGCGAGACGCTGCGCCTCGCGCTGATGTCAGGCCACTATCGCCAGCCGCTGGATTTCACGGCGTCGCTGCTGACACAGAGCAAGGCCACGCTGGATCGTCTCTACAACGCCCTGCGCCGCATGGATGTGGAAGCCGACGAAGTTGGCGCGCCTCACGGCCTGATGGCCGCACTGTGCGACGATCTCAACACGCCGCTCGCCCTTGCTGAACTCGCCGCGCTCGCAACCGAAGCCAACAAGGCCGAACCGTTCGAGTGGCCGCGTCTCAAAGGCCAGATGCTGGCGGCGGGCGCTCTGCTGGGTCTGCTGCAACAGGACCCTGAAGATTGGGCCCGTGGCGATGCCTCCGAAGCCGAGCGTATCGATGCGCTCGTCGCCGGTCGCGTTGCGGCGCGCAAGGCGAAGGACTTCGCCGAAGCCGACCGCATCCGCAAGGAGCTTGCCGCCGAAGGCATCGAGATCATGGACGGGCCGGAAGGTTCGACCTGGCGCCGGGTATGAGGAGGCAAGCCTGACTCTGCCGCCCGACGAACCAACGCCTCATGTTGGCTACACGGATGACCCCGGGTCCACGGCCGTGCCGACGTCGCAGGTCCTCCTCCACGCCGTGCGCGGCGATAGCGAGAGGGTAACGGTCGCGCAGATCGTCGATGCGCTGGACGCCCGTTCGTTCGGCCTCGCCGTGCTGCTGTTTTCGTTGCCCTCGGTCGTGCCCATGCCGCCGGGCGTGCCGACGGTGGTCGGCATCATCCTGCTGATCGTCTCGGTCCAGATGGTGTTCGGGCGCGAGGAGCTCTGGCTGCCGGGAATACTCTCCCGGCGCTCGTTTCCGCGAAAGTCGCTGGTGTCAGCATTCGAGGGGCTGGCCCCGAAGCTGGCCTGGCTCGAGCGCCTGATGAAGCCGCGCCTGCTGTACATGACGGGCAAGGTGGGCACGATCGTCGTCGGGGTGGTCGTCCTGATCATGGCGATCGTGCTGGCCCTGCCTTTGCCTCCCGGTGGAAACTTCCCGCCGGCGCTGGCCTGCACGGTGCTGGCGCTGGGCCTGGTCCAGCGCGACGGGATCGTGATCCTGATCGGGATTGTTGGATCGGTCCTCGCGCTCGCCGCGGCGTCCTACGTCACCTTCCTCTTCATCCGGTCGGCGCCGGACCTGCTGAACTGGCTGGGGACGACGCTCGGGTTTGTGCGATAACGCCGCACGGATTACTGCACGGCGCGTGTTTGACGATGGTGTGGCCCGGTCTATGCTGACGGCGGGCTGTTGAAGAGGTTATCCGATGTCACGATTTGCTGTCGGGATTGCTGCGGTCGCGCTGCTGGCGGCTTGCGCGTCCAACCCGGTGCAGGGCGGACCGCGCCCGCCACAGGGTCCGGGTCCGGCTGGCACGAATTTCGGCCGCTGGGATATCGACGCCGAGGGCGCCGTCGACCAGGCCTTCCGCATCTTCATCATGGGTCAGTGGAATGGCGGCCAGGAGGCCGAGGCCCGCAAGGTGTTCGAAGCCGACGGCTTCAAGTGCGTGGACGGCAACCGACCGGATGGTCGTCCTGTGCCGAATCTGGAGTGCGAGCGCGTCTATTCCGTCAACGACAACGTCCATGCCTGGACCGTGGAGTTCTGGCCGAACGAGCCCGAACCCAAATCACACTACACGCGCATGCACATGCGTGACCCGCTGAAGAACTACAACGACCGGGGCAACTAACCGACGATGAGCTACGTCCTCGCTCCGCACGAAGGCGCCACCGAAGGCCTGCAGCGCGTGATCCGCGAGCAGGCCGAGAAGATGGCGTCGGAGTGCTCGGAGGCGCAGGAACATGCGTCCGCCTTCGCGCACAAGGCCCGCGTCCGCTGCAAGCGGATCCGCGCCGCACTGCGCCTCGCGCGGCCCCTGATGACGGAGAAGGCCTTCGCGCGCGAGAACAGGTGGTGGCGCGATCTTGCCCGCCTGCTGTCCGACCTGCGCGACGCTAGCGCCCGCATCGAGGCGCTGGAATCTCTGCGGCCCTTTCTGGTCGCGCGCATCGGGCCGGAAGCGACGCATCGGCTGGAAGAACGCTTCAAGTCCGAGCGGCGCGAGGTGGACGCCAGCACATCCATCGCAGCCTTCATCGCCCAGCTTGAAGCGCGCGACGGCGATCTCGTGCCCCAGCTTGCCGATGGCGGCCGCGACAAGCTGGTGAAGGCGCTGGGCGAGACCTATCGCATGGCGCGCGAGGCGATGAGGACCGCGCTGGAATCGGGCGAGGCCGAGCTGCTGCACGAATGGCGCAAGCAGTCGAAATACCATGCGCTTCAGGTGCGCCTGATGCGCCAGCAGTTTCCCGATGCGCTGGACCGCCGTGTGGCCGGCGTGCGCGATCTGGCCGAGCTTCTGGGCGAGGTTCAGGATATCGAGGTTGTGGTGGAAGCCTCGCGCAACTGGAAACAGCGCCCCGGCGGCTTCTTCGACGTGCTGAAGTCGCGCCGCACCGCGCTGGTCACGGGCGCAAGCGCGACGGGTGCGGCCCTGTTCGCCGAAAAGCCGAAAGCATGGATCGGCTGTCTGACGCCTCCCGTGCTGGCCGGGCAGGATTAGGTGCATGATGATCAAATCGCTGACGGCGCTTCTAGCCTTGTCCGTGCTGGGCGGATGCATGACCGTTCGCATCGACGAAACCAGCGTGTTCGAGCCGATCGCCTTCGACGCTAAGCTGGCCGAGGAAAGCGGCGAGCGCATGTTGGGCGAGAAGTCATTCGGTTCGGCCGACGTCTGGAACGGCAACTGGAATTACTGGTCGCGCACCGCGAAGGGCCTTCCAGAAGCGATCGCGCCATTCACCGCGGCGAGTGTTCAGCACGGACGCTTCGATTCGACAACTGGCGGTCTCGCATGGACGACTGTCGCGCGCGAAACGGGCAGCGACACGTTGATTGTTCGCTGCGGCGGCAACGCAACGACCCGCCAGCGTAACGGGTACCGCGCCTCCGTTGTGTCGATACCGCATGGCGACGTGCTCCTGTTCGATTATCCCGGCTATGGCGAGACCGGCGGCGAGGCGACGCCGGAGCGTTTCCAGGCAATGGCCAGCGAGCTTGTGCCGCTGGTGCGAGAGAAGGCAGCCGGTCGACGCATCGTGCTGTGGGGCCACTCGCTCGGCGGGCTGGTCTGTTCCGAACTTGCGGCTCGCCTGCCGGAGACGGCCGGGATCATCATTGAAACATCCGCCCGGAATGCGCGCGAAGTCGCGCAGGCGTGGACCCCATGGTATGCGTCGCTCTTCGTCAACATCGAGATCGCGCCAGGCTTCGGTGATATCGACGTCGCGAGCGCCCTGAAGGCATTCAAGGGCCCGGTGCTCGTGCTCGGCGCCGAGAAAGACGATACTCTGCCCGTCCAGCTCTCACGATCTCTCGCCGAGGCCCTGAAATCGCAGGGAACGGACGTTACTTATGTAGAATTCAAGGAGGGCGGGCATTCAAACCTGCCGGTGTTCGCCACCTTTGCGCCGACGATCGCCGATTTCTTCACCAGGCTCGGCAAGGCGAGTTGATCACTTGATCTTACTGCCGATCAGCCCGACTTAGAGAGCATGTTCGGCGACCTTTACCACAATCGTGTTCTGGAACTGGCGGCCGACATTCCGCATGTCGGGCGGTTGGCCGATGCGCAGGGAACTTCCCACAAGGTCTCCCGCGTCTGTGGGTCGACCATCGATGTCGACGTGAAGCTCGACGCCGAAGGCCGCATCGCCGCCATCGCCGTCGATCCCAAGGCCTGCGCGCTCGGCCAAGCCGTGACGTCCATCCTCGCCCGTAACGCCATCGGCCGCTCGCTCGAAGAGATCGAGGCGGCGCGCGATGCGCTCAAGGCCATGCTGAAGGATGGCGCCGAGCCGCCCGATGGCGTGTTCTGGGAGCTGCGCCACCTGCAGGCCGTGCGCGATTATCCGCCCCGCCACGTCTCGACCATGCTGGCCTTCGACGCCGCCGCCGAGGCGATGCGGAAGGCGCTCGGCCTTCCGCCCGCCTGATATCAGCGCGGCTTTTCCGTCGTTTGGTAGAACGAGAAGGTGTGGCCGTCCGGGTCAGCGAGGTCTGCGGACCATCCGCCGGGAGCGTGGCTGACCGGCGTGACGATGGTCGCGCCCTTTTTTGCGAGGCCACCGACGATGCCGTCGATCCCCCCATCGACGAGGTCATAGACGATCACCGGGCTCTGGCCCGCCTTTGCTTCCGGATTGCAGAAGAACAGCAGGTCGAGTCCGCCTGCCGTCTTGGCCATCAGCCAGTCATTGCCCGAGCCATCATCGCCCATGCGCATGACTTCGAGGCCCAGCACGTCGCGGTAGAACGCTTCCGCGCGGCCGATGTCGGCGACGTAATAGACGATGTTTCCGATGCTGACTTTGGCGAGCATATGGGTCTCCTTTTTGCCTTACCCGCTGGTCTGTTGCCGCGGGGAGGTGATTTGTGAGCGGCTCACCAAAAAAAGATGTCCGTCAGGGTCGTGGCTGGCGAGGAACACCTGCGCGCGGCGGGCGGGAGCCAGCAGCGCACGCCGGATTCGCCCGAAAGCCAGCGCTCCGGCCGGGCCCGCAGCCGGGTCCGCGCCCGCAAGCGCCTTCCGGAGTTGTGAGATCCGCTGGCGCAGCGCCTCGTCGCTGAGGTTCAGCAGCCAGCCGATCTCCTGTCGCGTATGGCCGGAGAGGGCGAGCAGGGCGGTCACCCTCAGCGCGGGCGACAGGTGCTTCACCGAAGCTGCCGTTGCCGCGTCATCGGGGGATGTGGTCTGCGGCGCCAGCGCATCCGACCAAGCCGTCTCGCGCCTGCGCCTGCGCGCGGATGTCCGCGCGTCGAACGCAGCGCGATTGCGGATGACGCCGGCCAGCCATCGCCGCGTCTCGGGCGCGGATAGGTCGGTTCGCCCCGCCTCCAGCGCGGCGAGGACAGCCTGCTGGACGAGATCGTCCGCCTCATCGCTGCGCCGCGCCACCCGGCGGGCGAGGGCGTGAAGGTCCCTGAACTGTCGTTGCGCGGCCATTCGCAGACGCTAGCCGCAACGTAACGATGGCGAAAGGTGTTTGCCGTTGGATGCCGTCAGGACTTTGGGCGGGATCAGGCGCGTGACACTGGACCAGCGAGTAACGCTTGGCGCTGTTGCGCTCTCGGCCGTGTATGCGGCCGTGCTGATCGTCCTGTCCTCGCCCACTTCCTTCTACACACTCGACGATCCCTACATCCACATGGCGCTGGCCGAGAACATCGCGCACGGCCATTTCGGCGTGAACATCGGCGAGGTCTCCAACCCGTCTTCGTCCGTGCTGTGGCCATGGCTGCTGGCGGCTTTCGACAAGGTGGGGCTGATCCTCTGGGCGCCGCTGCTGGTCAACGTCGCGTGCTTCGTCGTTACCGTCCGTGTGATGCTCGCCTTCTGCCTCTCGCGCCTCGCGCCGGAAGGACAGGGCATCGCAAATGTCCTGATCCTGCTCGGCCTGGCGCTGCTCGCCTTCAACGTGTTCGGCGTGATCTTCACGGGCATGGAGCACAGCCTGCATGTGCTGCTGACCGTCCTCGCCGTCACGCGCGTTATCGATGGCAAGTACGACGCGATCACGCTGGTGGCGCTGGCGCTCGGGCCGCTTGTCAGGTTCGAAGGCGCGATCATTCTTGCCTTTGGCGTCGGCGCAGCGCTCGCCGATCGACGCTGGCTGTTTGCGCTGGGCGCGATGGCAGCGGCAGCCATCCCCTTCGCGCTCTATGCCATGTGGCTGGGCAGCATCGGACTTCCGGCGCTTCCCAGTTCCGTGCTCAGCAAATCCGCCGCAACCAGCGGCGTCGTCGATGGCGGTGGCGGCGTACTGGGCGGATTGCTCGCCAGCTTCCTCAAGAATGCACTGTCGACCGCAGCGCCCTTGCTCGCCATCTTTGCCGTCGGCCTGGTCTACGCCGTCATCAAGCGCGCGGGGCGTGACAGGTTGATCGCGCTTGGCCTGCTGGCCGTCCTGTTGCTCGCGATGATGCTGGGCCGGATGGACAGCTATGCGCGCTACGAAGTCTATGTGCTTTGCGCTCTCGGCCTCGGGCTGGTTCACCTGTTGCAGGGCGAGCTTCGTTCGCTGCTCACATCGCGCGTGCGCGTTCTGATCCTCGGCGCTGGCCTCTGCCTGCTGGGTTCGGCCCTTGGTCCATGGGTGCTTGCGAGCTCGCCGCAGGCCGCGCGCAATGTCGAACGCCAGCAGCACCAGATGCACCGTTTCGTCGCTGAATGCTGGCGCAAGCCTGTCGCCGTCAACGACCTCGGTTGGGTCAGCTTCCAAACCGACGCCTACGTGCTCGATCTCTGGGGTCTCGGCAGCGAGCGCGCACGCAAGGCACGGCAGGCGGCGGCGCCCGGCTGGATGAGCGCACTGGTTTCGGAGAAGGGCGTCGATGCCGCGATGATCTACGCCGACTGGTTCCTCGACCTTCCGTCGCAATGGACGCTGGTCGGCATGATCGTGGACCAGGAGCGGCAGGTGACGCCCTACGCCAACGCCGTGCAGGTCTACGCAACGCGGCCGGAAGCTGTGCCCGCCATCCGCGAATGCCTGCGCCAGATCGAGCGCCCGGGCGGGCCGGCAATCGTCTTCTCCGAGTGACTTGACCCAGCTTGTCGCCGCCGCGAACTAGTGATGATGGAACATCCGCTCGACCGGCCGATCTGGAGTGCGCTTGCAACCCGCCACGCGCATTTCCGCGAAGGGAGTGAGCTGGCGATGCGCTACCCGTCCGATGTCAGCCCCTTTGTCGCCGGGCGTGATGCATCGCCCGAAGCCGTCGCCGCAATGGTCGCGTTGATCGGCGAAGGCGAGGAAATTTCAATGGTGGAAGTCGCGCCGCCGCATGCGCCGGCTGATATTGCTGAAACGCGTCTGCCGCTGTTCCAGATGGTGTGGGACAAATTCCCCGGCGCCCCGAAATCCGCGTTCGACATCCAGCCGCTGGGCGAGGCCGATGCGGCGGATATGCTCGCGCTAGCCACGCTTACACGCCCAGGGCCGTTCCGCGGACGCACGCATACCATGGGGCGTTTCTTCGGTGTGCGCGAAGCGGGGCGGCTGATAGCGATGGCGGGCGAACGCCTGCACGCGCCGGGCTTCCACGAGATCAGCGCCGTGTGCACACATCCGGACCATCGCGGACGCGGCCTTGGCGCCGCCCTGATGCGCAAGGTCGGCGCGCGAATCCTGGAGGAGGGCGACCAGCCCTTCCTGCACACCTACGCCAGCAACGCGACGGCCATCGCGCTCTATCGCAAGCTGGGCTTCGAAGTGCGCGCCGAACTCACCCACGCGATGTGGAAGCGCGGCTAGGTCGCGGGCGTGACCTTCACCGGCGTCTCGGGTGTCGCTGGCAAGTCGACGATCAGCTTTTCTTCCGCCGTCTTCACGTCGCCGGTTCCTTCCTCGATCCACGAGCGGCTGACTTTCAGAACCACGCGCGTCGGCGATTCCTCGATGACTTCCCACGAGTTGAAATCGCCGAGCATGTAGTTGCGCGTCCACCCGTCAGGCGCGGAGTAGGCCGACAGGTACGTGTAAAGCCCGTTGATCGCCGGATCGCCGCCGGCGGTGGAGAAGATCTTGAAGTCGGCGTCCTTGATCAGGTGGACATCAGTGACCCACGCCTCGGGCATGTGGTCGTCCTCGGCCTCGATATCCTTGGCCGGGCCGGATGGCTTGGCGGGCTCAACGGCTACGGCTGCCGGCGCTTCGGCGGCGGGCTCGGCCGGCTTGGCAGGCTCTTCGGCCGCAGGCTGGCAGGCAGCCAGCGCGAAGGCGGCAGTTACGGCTAGAAAACGCATGATCGTCCCCTCGGTTGGTCGCCAAGGTGTAGCCGACCTGAGCCGGTTTGATCCATGGGCGTTTAATCGCTATATGGCCGGGATGGCTCAGGCCCCCACATCCATACCCAAGTACGGGCCGGTAATCGGCGCCCTGCTGAAGGGTTACAAGGCGACGCTGTCACCGGCGTTCGTTGCCCTTGGCGTGCGTTGCCGGCATGAGCCTTCGTGCGCGGAATACTGCGCGGAATGCGTGTCGAAACACGGCGTCTGGGCCGGATCGTGGATGGGCCTGGCGCGGTTTGCCCGCTGCCGCCCCGGAGGATCGCACGGGTGGGACCCGGCGCCGACCCTAACTACCAGCGGCGCGCGGTGGTTCACCCCTTGGCGCTATGGCGTCTGGCGTGTGAACCGGTCCGAAACTGCGCGCCCCTAAGCCCCGGACCCAGCTCTGAACTGAAATTGCGGAGATCGCGAGGGATCGCGGCGGCGGGTTCAAACCTGCGCCAAACTCGCCTACACCTCCGTCGACACGACGAAAGACAAGACCATGATCAACGTATCCTTCCCCGATGGCTCGAAGCGCGAATACCCGGATGGGTCGACGCCGATGTCGATCGCCGAAGCCATATCCAAATCCCTCGCCAAGCGGTCGGTGATCGCGAAGGTGAACGGCCAGCTCTACGACATGAAACGCCCGCTCGACGGCGACGTGTCGCTGGAGCTGCTCGACATCAACGCGAAGGAATCGCTCGACCTCATCCGCCACGATGCGGCGCACGTTCTCGCGCAGGCGGTGCAGGAACTGTTCCCCGGCACGCAGGTAACGATCGGGCCGACGGTTGAAGACGGGTTCTACTACGACTTCGCCCGCAAGGAGCCCTTCTCGACGGAAGACTTCGCCAAGATCGAAGCGAAGATGAAGGAGATCGTGGACCGCGATCTTCCGATCAACCGCGAGGTCTGGAGCAAGGACGACGCCATCGCGCACTTCAGGAAGCTGGGCGAGGACTACAAGGCGCAGATCATCGACGACATCATCCCGCCCGGCGAAGCCATCACGCTCTATGCACATGGCGACCAGTGGAGCGATCTCTGCCGCGGGCCTCACCTGCCGTCCACGGGCAAGCTGCCCAAAGCGTTCAAGCTGATGAAGCTGGCCGGCGCATACTGGCGCGGCGATCATCGCAACGAGATGCTGCAGCGCATGTACGGCACGGCGTGGGCGAACGAGAAGGATCTCGCCGCCCACCTGATGCGCCTCGAAGAAGCCGAGAAGCGCGATCACAGGAAACTGGGCCGCGAGCTCGATCTCTTCCACATGCAGGAAGAGGGCAAGGGCATGGTGTTCTGGCACCCTAAGGGCCTGACGCTCTGGCGCGTGGTGGAAAATTATGTGCGCCGCCGTCTCGACGAAGCGGACTATATCGAAGTGCGCACGCCGCAGGTTCTGGATCGCAAGTTCTGGGAACAGTCGGGCCACTGGGAGAAGTATCGCGACAACATGTTTGTCGCCGAAACGGCGGAAGATGAAGTCCTCTCTCTGAAGCCGATGAACTGCCCCGGCCACGTGCAAATCTTCAAGCAGGGCCAGAAATCCTATCGCGACCTGCCCATGCGTATGGCCGAGTTCGGCGCGTGCCACCGCTACGAGCCCTCGGGCGCGCTGCATGGCCTGATGCGCGTGCGCGCCTTCACGCAGGATGATGCGCACATCTTCTGCCGCGAGGACCAGATCGAGAGCGAGACGGCCCGCTTCATCACGCTGGCGAAATCCATCCATGCCGACTTCGGGCTGGAGACGGATCACATCAATCTCGCGACGCGCCCTGAGGTTCGCGCCGGGTCGGATGAGTTCTGGGACAAGGCCGAGAAGCAGATGCTGTCCGCCGCCCGCGCCGCCGGCGTCGAGCCGATCATCGCGGAGGGCGACGGCGCTTTCTATGCGCCCAAGCTCGACTTCGTCATCAAGGACGCCATCGGCCGCGAATGGACGATCGGCACGATCCAGCTCGACTATGTGCTGCCCGATCGGCTCGATGCGGAATATGTCGGCGAGGATGGCGGCAAGCATCGCCCTGTGATGCTGCACCGCGCGATCCTCGGCTCGCTGGAGCGCTTCATCGGCGTGCTGATCGAGAACTTTGCCGGCGCCTTCCCGATGTGGCTGTCGCCCGTGCAGGTGGTTGTCGCCTCGATCTCCGAAGGCGCGCATGCCTATGCGGAACAGGCGGCGGAGGAACTTCGTGCGGCTGGCCTTCGCGTGGCGGTCGATACGCGTGGCGAGAAGATCAACTACAAGATCCGCGAGCACTCGCTGCAGAAGATCCCCGTCATCGCCGTCGTCGGCGCGAAGGAAGCGGAGGAACGCAAGCTCGCGCTCCGTCGCTTCGGCAGCCAGGCCAACGAGGTCGTACTGCTGGATGACGCGAAGATTTTCCTCGCGGACGAGGCGCTGCCGCCTGATCTCAAGCGGGCGAAGGTGGGATGAGCAGGCCAGGAACGCAGCCGGGGTACGCCGCGGATGCGTTCCAGCTCATCAGGTCGCGCGCGCGAATGCTGGCGCTGCGCTTGCGGCTGCGCCTGACCGACCTGAAGACGATCGAATCCTGGGCCGACGAAGCCATCCTCACGGACGGCGCGCCGCCCGCCATCGCTGACCTCTGTCTCGCGACGCGGGCCGGCGAGCGGATCACGCAGCGTATTCTCGATGATCTCGGCGGGCCGGTCGGGTCGGCCGATGTCATGCGCGCGCTGGCCGGTCTCGATACCGAGGCGGCAACGCAGGATGATCTTCGCCGCCTGTCGGACAATCTCGATCCCATCCTGAAGCAGCTTGAGCGAGCGGCCGATATGCCCAAGGCGCTTGCCCCTGCCGTAGGATTCGCGCGGGAATTCTGGCGCGCCCGCATGGAAGGCGCCGAAGCGCTCAACGCGCTGGAGCAGGACGTTCGCGATGTCTTCGATGCGGTGAGGGAATACGCAGCCGACATTCCGGACGAGCATGTGGCGCCGCCGGAAGACGCGGCCCCGCCGCGCATCGCCGCCATCGTGGTCAGCTATCACACGGGCGACGTGCTGTTCGATTGCCTCGCGGCGCTCGAAGCCGACGAGGATATCAGCGAGATCGTGCTGGTGAACAATGGCAACCCGCCGGCGGCGATAGCGCGACTGGAGGGCCTGGCCGGCAAGCTGAAGACCATGGGCGAGGGCCTGAATCGTGGCTTTGCGGCGGGCGTCAATCTTGGTGTTGCAGCAACGTCGGCGGATCGCTTTCTCATCATCAATCCGGATGCGATCCTGCAGCCGGGCTCTGTGGTGGCGCTGGAATCCGCGATCACCCATGCGGCTGAACCCGCCATCGTCGGCGGGAGGATCTATGGCGCGGACGGGCGCGAACAGCGCGGGGCGCGGCGGCGCAAGCTGACCATGCGTTCGGCTGCGGCGACGTTCCTCGGCGTCGGCTGGCTGCGCACGACGAACCCCGCCTTCGTCAACATCAACCGCCACAGGGAGCCGCAGCCCGCAGGACCGGTGCCGATGGACGCGGTGAGCGGCGCGCTGATGTACATGACGCGCCATGGCTTCGAACGACTGGGCGGGTTCGACGAAGGCTATTTCATGCATGTCGAGGATCTCGACATCTGCCGTCGCGCCGAGGCCGACGGCGGCGCGGTGATCTACACGCCGTTTGCATCCGCGCTGCACCATGGCGCGACAAGCGACGCGCCATCGCTGGTGGTGGAGCGACACAAGGCGGCGGGGCTCAACCGCTATTTCCGCAAGTTCGCCGGAACGCGCGGCGAGCAAGCCGCCGCCCGTGTGCTGGGCCCGGTGATCGGCTTCCTTCTGGTGACGCGGGCGCGGTTGAAGCGGCGCTAGTTGGTCGCGCGGATGTAGATCGGATTGCCGATCAGCAGAAGTTTTCCGTCGACGTCGCGGATGTTGACGCGGATCCATCCGTGGTTCTTGCCGCCCGCCACGTGCACCAATTTTGCTGCGCTGGCGGCGGGGTCGCTGGGGACGCTTACGACGAGTCCGTATGAGACCCACTCGACCTTGGCGCCGGGTGGAAGGGCGCTGGTCGATGCGGCGACTGTCGCGTTCTCGCTGGCGGCCAATACGAGTTCGCCACCCATGCTCGCAGACCTGTTCGTCGCGTGGGCTATCATATCCAGCCTGGCGCCGGGCAATCCCGCCACATCCAAGAACACGCGCCCGGATTTCACGCCCGCGACCACGCCCCGCGTCGATAGCTCCTCCGCGAACACGACAGTCGCCGGCTTGCCCACCGGTGATTGCTTCGCGCCTGTCGTGTCCTTCGCATCGTGATTATCGCTGCCGCCGATGGCGGTGATGCGGTGGCCTTGGTTGAGCAGGGCCTCCCAGAACTTGATGCCGTTGAACGCGCCCTCTGCGCCTGACGTGCGCAGGGTAGAGCCGTTGACGATCTCGATCGCGGAAACGCGCGACCAGTCGGTGTCCTTCGCTGTCCAGCCGCAGCCCATGCAGGCTTCGCCCGATGGGAGCGAGGGATGGTTGACCGAGACGAATCCGCCGGCTGCGTCGACTTGATCGAACAGCTTGGCCAACGTCGGCAGGCGCGGCGAGCCGAGCTGGAAGTCGAGGAAGCTCGTGTTGCCCATAGCGTTGGCGTGACCGAAGAAGGTGGTGATCTCCGTGCCTGGCATCAGCAGCGTTTCGGGAAACGATTCCTGCAGCTCGCGAATGTCGGCCAGCTGCGTGATCGTGTTGTGTTCGGTGAGCGCCACGAAGTCGACGCCGGCAGCTTTCGCGGCCTCGAAGGTGAAAACAGCGGGGCAGGGAGCGCGTGCAACGCCCACGTCGCACGACCCATCCGAGTGGCCGGTATGGGTGTGGAAATCGCCACGCCGCCAGCCAGGTGTTCTGTCCAGCACAATGGCCGGATCGCTCATTTGCACGGCCTTGCGCATGCCATCGGGCGGGCCGAGCGTGATCGTCGCCGTGTAGCTCGCCGTCTGCCCCTCGCGGATGTTCGGCACGCCAAGCACCAGATGCCATGTACCGGGCGTGACCGGCCCATTGGCGTAGGATGGGGTGGAGGCGAATTCGCTGATCTCGAAATGAATCTTGTTGCCGCCGCTCCAGCCGCGTTGGCCATCGGGGTCGCGCATGCCGATGTCGATGACGGTGCGCTGGTCCTTGCCGGTGTAGCTGAAGTCGACGGCGATCCGCCCCGTCTCTGCGGGAACCTCAAACGGGATTTCGCGATAGGTCTGGTGGTCGGCGCGGGTGATCTCGCCGGTGAGCGTGATCTGGCTTGGCGCCTGCTGCGCTGCGAGCGGCGCGGCCAGTTCCGGCGCGGCGGTGCATGCCGCCAGTACGAGCAGGAGCGCGAAAGAGAGATGCCGCATGCGATTGCCTCGGTTGATCGTGGTGCAGCCTAGAGCAGCAGTGTGACGCCTCCAATGTCATTCGCGCCGTATGCCCATCGACAGGCAGGGCGGGCCGTGCTGAACATTTGCCATGGACGGACGGGCAGGGACGGCGGGGAAACGCAGCAGGTTTCTGGATGCGGTCGAGCGGCTGGGCAACGCCCTGCCGGACCCGATCTTCATATTCGTGGTGATCATCTTTGTCCTCGTAGGCGTGTCGATGATCGGCGCGTCGGCGGGCTGGTCGGCCGTGAACCCGGTGACGGGCGAGACGCTGGTGGTCTCAAGCCTGCTCAGCGAGGCGAATGTCCAGAAGCTGTTCGTCGAAATGCCGCGCACATACACCGGCTTTGCGCCGCTGGGCTTTGCGCTGACGATCATGCTGGGCGCGGCGGTGGCGGAGAAGTCGGGCCTGCTGACGGCCCTGATGCGCGCGAGCCTGGGCGGGGCGCCGAAAAACATCCTGGTGCCGATGGTGTTCGTGCTGGGCATGCTGGCGACGCATGCCAATGACGCGGCCTACATGGTCTATGTGCCGCTGGCGGGAATCGTGTTCGCGGCGGCGGGACGCCATCCGGTGCTGGGGCTGATCGCCGGGTGGTCGGGCGCGGCGGTAGGCCTCTCGGGCAACCTGTTCCCGGGGCAGTACGATGTGCTGCTGCTCGGCATCACCGAGACGGGCGCGCGGCTGCTCGATCCCGAGTGGACCATGAACCCGCTGGGCAACTGGTATTTCAGCATCGGGATCGCGGTGGTGTTCACGGCCGTCGGCTGGTGGGTTCTCGAGCGTGTGATCGCGCCGCGTCTGGGCGAGTGGAAGGGCGAGGGCGCTGAGGCGGAACTCGCGGGCATGAAGCTCACCTCCGTCGAGAAGAGGGGATTGATCTGGGCGGGCGTTGCGGCGCTTGGCGTTGCGGGCCTCGCGACGGCGCTGGTGATGTGGCCGGGCTTCACGCCGCTGATGGATGAAGAGGCGAGCGGCAGCCAGCAGATGACGCCGTTCTTCCGCTCGATCGCGGCGCTTCTGTTCCTGCTCTTCATCTCGACAGGCTGGGCGTATGGCGCGGCGACGAAGTCGATCAAATCGCATCGCGACGTGGTGACGATGATGGTCGAGGGGTTGGGCGTCATCATGCCCTATCTCGTGCTGATCTTCTTCGCGGCGCACTTCGTGGCGATGTTCGGTTGGTCGAATCTCGGGCCCATCACCGCGATTGCGGGGGCGGACCAGCTGCGGGCGATGGAGGCGCCGCCGGCAATTCTCCTGCCGCTGCTGGCGACGATGTCGGCCTGGCTGGATTTCCTCATTGCGTCGGGCTCGGCGAAGTGGGCGGCCATGGCCCCTGTGGCGACGCCGATGATGATGCTGCTGGAAGTCTCTCCTGAGATGACGACGGCCGCCTATCGCGTCGGCGACACGGTTACGAACCTGATCTCGCCGCTCAATCCCTATGTGATCCTGACCATGGTGTTCGCCCAACGCTACATGCCGAACTTCCGGCTCGGCACGATGATCGCGATGGCGCTGCCGCTGGCGGCGGCGTTCTATGTTTCGGGCATGCTGCTGACGGCGGTGTGGGTCGCGCTCGGCATCCCGGTAGGGCCGGCAGCGCCCGTGGAATACCACGTGCCCGGATTGGTCAACTAGCGGCTGGGCCCGGCTAGCGCTCCAGCCCGTCCGACAGGAACGCCTCGGCAATGGCGCAGTGCAGGGCGGCGCCGCGCGCCATGACGCGCTCGTCCAGCATCATGCGGTTGGAATGCAGCGCGCAGCATGTGCGCCAGTCGCCGCCTTCGGGCGTTGCGCCCAGGAACATCATCGCGCCGGGGGTCTTCTGCAGCACGTAGGAGAAATCCTCCGCGCCCATCATCGGGTGGGGCATCTCGAACCAGGCTTCTTCCCCGAACATCGCCTTGGTGGTGCGGCGGGCAAGCGCCACGGCCTTCTCGTCACAGATCGTCACGGGGAAGCCGGGGATGATCTTGAGGTCCGCTTCGCACAGGTGGGCGGCGCAGACATGCTCGACGACGCGCTTCAGGCCATCCCGCGCGATGGTGCGGGATTTTTCCGAGAAGGAGCGGATCGTGCCTTCAATAAAGGCCGTCTCGGGGATCACGTTGTTGGTCGAGCCGGACCGTATGTGGGCGATGGTCAGAACGGCGGGATCGAAGGCGGGCACGCGCCGGGTCATCATCGCCTGCAGCGCCGTCACCATCTCGCAGGCGACGGGGATGGGATCGACCGCATCATGCGGCTGCGAGGCGTGGCCGCCTCTGCCCTTGATTGTCAGCTCGATGCGGTCGGCGGCGGCGAGCAGCGGTCCGACGCGGCCGGCGAAGACGCCGGACTGGATGTTGGGCGTGATGTGCAGGGCATAGGCCGCGTCCGGCATCGGATCGATCAGGCCGTCCTCAAGCATGTAGCGCGCGCCATGCCAGCCTTCCTCGCCCGGCTGGAACATGAACTGCACCGTGCCGGCGAGGCGTTCGCGCTGGGCGCAGAGCGCGTGGGCGGCCGCCACCAGCATGGCGACGTGCGTGTCGTGCCCGCATGCGTGCATGGCGTTCTGGACGGTGGAGGTGAATTCGAGGCCGGTGTCTTCTTCCATCGGCAGGGCGTCCATGTCCCCGCGCAGGAGGACGGTGCGTCCGTTCGACGGGCCGCGCAGCGTGGCGATGAAGCCGGTGGTGGAGGGGCCCTCGGAGTATTCGAGCGGCAGGCCCTTCAGTGCTTCCTTGGCTTTCGCCGTGGTCAGCGGATTGTGCAGGCCGATCTCGGGTTCGGCATGGATGGCGCGGCGCAGCGCGATCATCTCGGGCAGGCGCGTTTCGGCTTCTTCGATCCAGTGCTGCATTGCCGGTTTGGTCATGGCGGTCATCCCTTGTGTGGAATGAACATCGACCAAGTCGACGGGGAAGGAAACTGGCCTTCGCGCGGCCGGTCCACAAACACCGAAAGCTCCACTGCCAGGATGGGCATGGAGGCTTGCTGTCGTGCTGGCCCATGCAAGAGATGGAGGGCCGGGGACGCGGATGGCTCCGCAGGTTAGTCCGTAGTCCGTGGTTCGTAGTTTGAAGAGCGGATCGCCCGCGCCCCCGACGAGCGGGTTGCCCCGTTCGCATCGCCTCTGCGCCGACAGTGATCAGCTGCCCTCCGTGCGGAGACGACCAGCGCATAATGCGCTCGGTCAGGAGGGGGTGGGATGAGATTGCGAGTTTCCTACAGCGGATTTCGCGTAGGGGACTGAGAGTGTTCGCGAAGATTCTTCAGCCGCCACATTTCATTCGGCCGAATCTGGCGGGTCTAACGGTTCAACGCCTCGGCGATGGCCGTATCCAGGATCGGCTTCATCAGTGCGTAGCCGGCCTTGTTCGGGTGGACGCCGTCGGGGCCGAGATCGGGTTTGAGTCCGCCTTCGGGGGTGGCCAGTACAGGATAGTAGTCGGCCAGCACCAGATCCTGCTCGGCGGCGTAGCGCCTGATCCAGTTGGCGTAGGCGATGACGGTCGGTGCGGGCTTCATCTGCGGTGCCCAGTTGAACCTGTCGGCGGGCAGGGGCGTGGCGAGGATCACGGTGACGCCGTGCGCCTTCGCGAGTTCGACCATCGAGGTGATGTTGTTCTGGATGTCCTTCAGCGTCGTGGGCCCGGTATTGCCGGCGACGTCGTTGATGCCGGCGAGGATGTGGACGGCGGCAGGCTTCAGGCTCAGCACGTCCTGCTTGAAGCGCAGCAGCATCTGCGGCGTCGTCTGTCCGCTGATGCCGCGATTGACGCGGGCGGGACCGAAGTCCTGCGGTTTGGCGAAGCCCCAGAGCTGCGTGATCGAATCGCCCATGAAGACGATGCGGTCGGCGGGGGTGGGCAGCGCGGCGAGGGCGGCGTTGTCGGCGCGGAAATAGCAGAGATTGCCCCAGTCCTTTTCGCGCTGCTCGGCCTGCATCTTCTGATAGGCGGCGAGGTCTTCCGGCGTGACGGCCGGGCGCGGCGTTCCGGGTGGATCAAACTGCGCGCGGGCCGAGGCGATCATGCTGGCCGGGATCACCAGCGGCGGATCGCACGGCGTGCCGGCAAGCGGGGTGGCGTGTGGTGCAATGGCCGTTGGGGCAGGCCCCCGGCTTGCGCAGGCCGAGACGAGCAGGGCGAGGGGGATGAGGAAGCGTTTCATTGGCGGAACATCGCATGAAGTCGGCGTCATGCAAAAATTTGCCGCGTTTCTGAGAAAAACGACCCTTCAGGAGCGCCCTGCCGGTAGCATCCCGGTAACCGAAACGGGCGCATAGCCAAACAAGCACCGAAGGAGGCGCAAGCCATGACACGTGTTGCTGTCATCATGGGGGGCTGGTCTTCTGAACGCCCCGTCTCCCTGTCTTCGGGCAGGGGAATGGCCGAGGCTGCACGCCAGGCCGGCTATGACGTGGTCGAGATCGACGTCACGCGCGAGCTTGCGCAGCAGCTGACCGACGCCAAGCCTGACGTCGTCCTGAACGCGCTGCACGGCCCCTGGGGCGAGGATGGCTGCGTGCAGGGCGTGATGGAAATCCTCGGCATCCCCTACACGCATTCTGGCGTGCTCGCGTCAGCGCTGGCGATGGACAAGGACAAGTCGCGGGCGATCTACGTCCAGCACGGCCTCGATGTCGCTGAGGGTGGCATGTACGACGTGGAAGACCTGGCGCGCGACCACATCATGCCGCCGCCCTACGTGATCAAACCGCCTGCGGAAGGATCGTCATTCGGCGTGTTCATCGTGCGCGAAGGCGCCAACCGGCCGCCCAAGGAACTCACCGATGGAACCTGGACGTTTGGCAAGCGTGCGCTGGTCGAAAAGTTCATTCCTGGCAGGGAGTTGACCGTCGGGGTGATGGGCGACCGCGCCATGGCTGTCACAGAGATCACGACTTTAAGGGAGTATTACGACTTCACTGCAAAATACGAGGCTGGAGGATCGCGCCACGTCCTTCCTGCAGACCTGCCGAATGCGGTCACCGAAGCTGCGCTTGACGCATCGCTGAGGGCCCATCGTGCTCTTGGCTGCCGGGGAGTGTCGCGGTCGGACTTTCGCTACGATGAAAAAGCGGGTCGACTGGTGATACTCGAGACCAACACGCAACCGGGCATGACGCCCACCTCGCTCATCCCCGAGCAGGCTGCGCATATGGGC
>Ga0075152_10000127_pt1 | contig 59433 bp, 33 predicted proteins | sample JI61114C2DNA_FD_70964 | JGI IMG/M metagenome (GOLD analysis project Ga0075152, IMG submission 70964) | Wastewater effluent complex algal communities from Wisconsin, to seasonally profile nutrient transformation and Carbon sequestration -... | ecosystem: Engineered > WWTP > Effluent > Algae...
GAATACTGACCAATACAACCAATGCGCCTGTGACCGTAACATTTACGATCATACCGACAGCGAACGGTTGTCCGGGAGCGGCAATCACTGCAACGGTATTGGTTAATCCAACGCCAACAGCGGTAGCGACTCCTGCCACACAGACCATCTGTTCAGAAACTCTTATCACTACCATAACACTGTCGGGTCCGGTAATCGGAACAACTTTCACATGGACACGCAACAATACTGCAACTGTCACCGGTATCGCAGCATCTGGTTCGGGTAATAATATCTTCGGAGCACTTACCAATACCACTTCCGCACCGATCACCGTGACCTTTACGATCACGCCTTCTGCAAATGGTTGTATTGGAACAACCACCACAGCCACCGTCATCGTTAATCCTAAACCTATTGGAACAATATCAATAGCTCCTAATCCGGCTTGTGTTGGTTCTACAGTGCAGCTTTCTGCTTCAGGAGGTAGTACTTACAGTTGGTCAGGTCCTCTGGGATGGACATCCTCTGCACAGAATCCAACTATTTTGTTGACTACTCATCTGCAGGCTGGTAAGTACTTTGTCACTGTATCTAATACTTATGGTTGTTCTGTAGTATTGTCTTCACAACTGAGCGTTAACTATCCACCGATCGCAACCGCTTCTTATGAGCTATCGACCGCTTGTGTAGGTAGTAACCTTCAGTTACATGGCACAGGAGCAGGATCATATGCATGGTCCGGACCTAATGGATTTACAAGCAATCAGCAAAATCCTCAGATACCAAATGTAACTGTAGCCAATAGCGGATTATATATACTGGTGGTAACAAGTCCAAATGGATGTACAGCAACAACAACACTGAACATCACAATTAATAATCCTCCTGCGCTTTCAGCAAATCCAACACTCACACAAACATGTGAAGGATCTAAGATCCAGTTGTTTGCCTCAGGAACAGGAAGTTTTGTTTGGAATGGCCCGGCGACATATACTTCAACAGATCAGAATCCTGTCATCCAGAATATTCCGATCCATATGTCAGGTATTTACACCGTGAATCTTACAGCAAGTACGGGTTGTGTTTCCACAGCTTCTGTGACGGTGAAGGTTTATGACCAGATCCATGCGATCGCAACAGCATCAGAGGATACGATCTGTCAGGGACAGAGCTTACAATTGCACGCTGAAGGTGGTAGTACTTATCTATGGAATGGACCTAATGGATTTAACTCCACAGAGTCAGATCCAAGGATAGACAATATCACCCCTGCAGCTTCAGGTAAATACTTTGTATATATTAGCAATGAAGGCGGATGCTTTGGTTATGCAGAACTTACCATCATGGTAAAACCATCTGCAAAATCCTTTGCCTATGCCACACCGAGTCCTGTCAACGAGAATAGCCCTGTGCAGTTTATCGCAAGCAGCAATGGAGTAGCTTATTCATGGTCAGGACCGTTAGGTTTTACAAGCAACCAACAGAATCCTTTCATCAAGAAAGTAACGCGCTACATGGCAGGTGTCTACACCGTGACCATCACGAATGAAAATGGCTGTCCGAGCATTGTCAAAGTAATATTGAGAGTCCTCTACACCAACAAAGGTGGAAATACAATCGATGGCGATGATGATGGATTAACAACCAGATCAGAAGCGACCGGCACTGTCTATCCAAATCCTACCAATGACTTATTGTACTTCGATACTCAAAGCTCTGAAGCGATTGAATATGTCATCTATGATGTCAATGGTAAGATGCAGGTAGTTCAGAAGACGACCTCAGACAGATACATCTCTACGTCACAACTATCAAGCGGCATCTATCAGATCAGATGGAAATCAAAAGACAGCGATAAGTGGATCGTGAGTAAGTTTGTGAAGATTAGGTAAATTTAAATTTTTGAAGTAATAGAAGGCCGCGCCATTGTTTTGGTTGCGGCCTTTTTTGTATTTTTAATTATACAGAATACGCTTTTCCAAAGCCCCAGACCAATTTGACTAAAGGGAAAGCAATAGAGGTAAATTATAACGCCAAATCCAAATATCATACTTATGGGTGAGTATAGGTTAATGATTACACTTTAATTTTGGTGACATCAAAAATATCTATATTATGAAAAAAATACTACTTGTAATATTAACACTAGCTGGGTTCAATCTATCTGCTCAGGATTTCCAAACGCTTTACCCTGATAATAATTACAGCTCAGTTTACAATATTGCACTCCATGCTTCGGGCATGGGTTATGCAGTACAAAGGTGTTCCAATTTATTAAAAACAGATAATGGTGGAAATACCTGGACAGAAACCGATATAGATATTGATGCTACTGACATATATGGTATCAATCAACTGTATTCAGTGAATTCTTCTAATGATAATCAATGGATTTACTTCAACAAGGGTGGCATTTATTACACAGATAACAATTTCAATACTGTGAAAAATGTTACACCAATCTTAAATGGAAATATTAGAGATTTTAAGTTGCAAGAGGATGAGAGTTGGGTTCTTTTAGCAGACAACAATTTGTACATTAGTGAAGATCTGGGCGAAACCTGGAAAGTACAGAATCAAGAACCTGTTTACGGAAGTTACCTCTTCTTGTTTAGTAAAGACATATATACATGCGACAGAAATATTTATCGCTCTGAAGATGACGGAAGAACATTTGATACCGTGCATGTTGGATCCATATTGTTTAGAAGTATGGCTATAAATAGTTTTGGTGTTTTTGCGGCAACTATTGATGAAGTATTTGCATCCAATAATGGTGGTTCTACTTGGAATAAGCTCTCTGCCACAGATTATTATGGATCGGGGGAGAATTTTCAAACCATGGGAGATACATTAATAACCTCTACAAGTAATCGAATTAATTTCAGTGCTGACGGCGGGAATACCTGGTATTCGCAAGTAATGGGACAAAACATCTACAGGACTAGGGCTTTATTTATTCATGCCGATCACTCCATATTTATTGGAGGTGAGCATGGTCAAATTTTTAAGACAAAAAAGCCAACAATACCACTTTCAGTTAAAAATGGAAGAGTTGGTTTCTTAGATTATGTCGTAGCTCAAGGTGATAGAATTGTGGCTATGTCCTCATTTGGAGTGGTTGTATATTCAAATGATGGCGGAGAAAACTGGGCAGAAAAACAATTAACAAATGATAATATTGGAGGATTGATATTTGTGGGCGATCGACTTATGGGAATGGACAACCATGGTCTCATTGAGTTTGATGAAAATTTTGATGTGACAATTAAGGCAGCATTGGACCATTGGGCATCTGACATGGAATATTCACAGGTAATGAATACATTGTATTTAACAACAGCTAATACATTGATGATGACTTCCGACGAGGGATCTACACTACAAACCATCTTTGAAACAGATAATGACCTTTCCTCAGTCAGTGTTGACGATGATGGAATCGTGTATGTTGCTACAAATAAAGGAGAGATATTTTACAGTAAAAACAATGGTTCCTCCTGGAATTTACTTTATCAGTTGGCAGATGAAATTAATATTAATGACATCCAGTTTGATGATGTCAACAATGGATATCTTATAACAGCCAATTATTGCGGATATCTTACTGATGAAGGTGCAACATATAAGAAAGGTAACGGACCGAGTTACATATCGAATATAGTTAAAAGAAAAGACGGGCACATCATTATACGATCGAATACAAGTGATATTAGTGCATACGGTTTTATACCAAACTCTGCAGCTTACAAAACATTGGCTGAAGATTGTTTTGCCGCATCTACAAATGCATGTTTTGATGAAACATCAAAATATTTATACATCATAGGTTCCGGCTTGACTATAAAGAGAACTGAATTGGCTTCATTGGCGGTAAAAGATCATGATCTTGGAGTCATTTCTACACAGCTTTATCCCAACCCTTCGAATGGAATGATCTTTACGGACAAGATAGCTTTAGGAACAAAGATAAGATTTATGAATGCAGGAGGAAGTGTTTGCAAAATTCTAGTAAATAGCAAAAATGCAGATTTAACGGCTTTGGCAAAAGGGGTATATCTTGCCCAATGGGTTGAAGGAAATGTAGTGAAAAACCAAAAACTAATTATTCAATAATGCCATATATGTTTGGGAAAGGGTTTTTAAAGATACCTTTTCCCCAAATATTTATTTTTGATTAACTAGTAATTTCAATACAGCTTGAGAGCGATTGTGGACGTCCAACTTTTGAAATATATTTTGCAAATGAGTTTTCACAGTATTAATAGAAATAAAATGCATTTGTGCGAGAGAAATATTAGTAAAACCTTTAGCCATGTCAAACAAAATTTCATATTCCTTGGAGGTAATTGGTTCTGTAATAGTGGAGTTTAATTCTTCTAAAGTGCGATAAGGACTTTGATTATGTGCTTTAAGTCGGTGTAAAATAATTCCAACTGAAGCTATAATGTCTCTTGTTTTGTATGGTTTTATAATGTAACCTTCGGGGAGTAGTTCCTGAGCAGCACTTAACGTTTGTTCATCGGAAAATGCTGTAATAAACATAAACGGAATTTGATATTTATCTTTTAAGGTGCGGGCGATGTCCAACCCTGAGTCTTTATGGTCCAGTTCTATATCGAGTAAGGCTAAATCTATCGTATGCTCTTTTATGATGTCATAAGCATCTACACTGTCATATGCCTGCCCCGCTATCGTATATCCCTGAGAGACCAATATGGCGGCGAGATCCGCATTGATCAGTGGTTCATCCTCTACTATGAGTATTCTTTGGGACATAAAAGTACTTGATAGATTATTTACTAAATATTTAATATTACTAAATAAAAAATAGTTTAAGCCGCCAATTTTTTTCCTTTAACTGTAATAAATTTGAGATAAAAAGCTGCTCCATTGCTGTCATCCAGCACAAGTTGACCTTTTAATTTCTTGGCAAACGCAGAGATCATATTGTTACCAAAACTGTTTGATGTGGCAAATTGTTCTTTATTGAACAAAAGTCCATTATCTTTTACTAAAAGAGATATTTCGTTGCCATTTTTTTTCAAAGCTATGTGAATTTTAGGATTCGGACTATTCGGAACACCATGTTTGAATGCATTCGAAATTAATTCGTTCGTTATTAAACCCAAAGGCACCATCTCATCCACATCGAGCATAAAATTATCAATATCTAAGGTAACATCCACATTTTTTTCCTGGGCATTGTATGAATAAATTAACTGGTCTATGAGCTCACTAAAATATTCATTCGTCCCGATGGCCGTCAGATTCTCTTTGGTGTATAAATGCTGATGTATTAAGGCCATGGAATTAACCCTATCTTTTCCTTCATTTATTGCTTTCAGCGCATTTTTGTCATCTATATAATTACCTTGCAAGCTTAATAAACTGCATACCACCTGAAGGTTATTTTTGACACGGTGGTGTATTTCTTTAAGTAAAATATCTTTTTCTCCCAATGTTTTTGATAGTTGGTGATTATTTACTTCAAGCAAACCGTTGGTTTTTTTAAGCCTGGTCATTAAATAAATGGTAGCGATGAAAAATAAAAATAGAAGTGCCAATAATCCTGTCAATATCCATTTATCACGAGTTGCTTTTTTGAGATCATTGGTTTTTATTTCATCCATTTTATTCAGAAAAGCAATTTTATCCTCCTTGATTTTGGTCTCATAACGCGTCTCAATATCGCGGAGATAATTGACCTTATCTGCATTTGAAAGTGAATCTTTGACCACCATATAACTTTCAAGTGCTAACAATGCCTGATCACTGGATTTGTTTTTTTTATTCAATAAATATTTCTGATACAGATACTCAGATTTGGACAAATCATTAAAATCCGAGGTATCGATTTTGTTGTGAAATTTTAGTGCGTTTTCACTGTCTTTTTTTTCAGTATAGAGATAGGATAATTTCTGATTGATGTTCGGTATAAAATCCGGTAACTGCAAAAGATTTGGGTTGTTTTTCAATTTTAAATAACTTTTTATTTTTTCATCCACAGTGCCGCCAAATTCCATTGGTAAACCGTGAATACTTGGCTCTTTGCCTTTCTTTTTATAGAGCTCACAATATTCATCAAGGTATTGGTCGTACAAATCACTTTTGTTCAATTTAGAAGTAATTGACAACAAGCTGTATAATACAACTCCATGTTCACTTAATTTCCCTTCTACCTTAGTTATTGAATAAGCCTTATGAGAATATTTGTAAGCCTGGGTCAAATCATTTTGTTGTTCAAACATGTCCGATAAACTCTCATATAAAATCCAATTGTTGGTGGCATCGTGCTTGTCATTCCATGATTTAGACAAAGCGAAATAAAACATCATTGAATCCACCTTTCCCCACTTTTGATAATATCTGGTCAACTTGAAGAGCAGTTCACCATACAAAAGGCTTTCGGTAGAAGTAGATTTTTTTAGGCCAAGCAAACTCAGATTCACAGCTTCCCGATATTGTTTGTTCGCATTTTTTATGTTGCTTAATTCCAGGTAAAATTTAGGGATTTTTTCAAAGTAATTGAGTTCTTCAGCCAACTTGAGGCCATCAATTATCAATTTTTCTGTTCCTTTCATATCATAACTCCTGAAAACCAGCTTGCTGTACATGATGATTGAATCACATTTTGCTTTAGATGGTGTAATGTTTTCAAGTTTTTTTTGTGCCTGATCGAAAGTCATTCTTGCCATTTGTCCATTTAAAATTAATGGCAGGATGATAATGGACAGGATGATCCACATTTTTTGAACAAAGCCTAAGCGACGATTTAATATTTTATATAAGGATGTATCTATCATTAATTTCTATATAAAGGAGCTAATTTATCTAGCAAGTTACAAAATTATATTTCTATTTAAAATCCATTCCGGTTTAACCACTCGTGAATCTTTCTCTTTAAGTATCCTCCTGCATAAGATGTAATATCAGAAACACTCTGGAATGGATTATTTCTATTTATTATTCATCCAATTTTACATATCCAAAATGACGAAATCATGATTCCCCAAACCCCAAACCCCAAACCCCAAACCCCAAACCTCAAACCCCAAACCTCAAACCTCAAACCATCAAACACCCCAAATATCATACTAATAGGTGAGAAATATTTTTGTGTGCAAACATAATTTTGAGACTGCACAAAAAATGTCAAGAGATGGATCTTATTTTTTATCAATTTTTATCAATAAGAAAAACATTAACCGATAATTCGCTGCAGGCATCATTCTTTCATATTATTCGCAAAACTTTAAATCTTATAACTAACTCAAAAATCAGCAACATGAAAAGAATTATTAAAAACTCTTTATGGTTATTCTGTGCTATTGTTTTATTAGCAACAAGCAAATCATATGGTCAAAACTTTACAACTAAGTGGTTATTTCCGGTAGCGACTTCATCGATCACTTTCGATGCGTTCACCACAGGTGCAGTAACATATACATGGGTGGCAATTCCATCAGGTAATTCCGGAAATGGATCTTTTACTAGTTTGGTTGGTGGGTCGGTCACACTTTCAGGATTGTCCATTATGGCCAATGATGAGGTAACTTTATCCATGACTCCAGGCAGCCTTAGGACATTTCACCACATAGTAAATTCATTTGATCTAATATCCGTAGAAGATTGGGGAGGTGTCGAATGGAGCAGTATGAGTAATATGTTTAGAAATTGTGAAAATTTGACAAATTTGCCTGTTACTGCGCCAAACTTATCGAATGTCTTCAGTTTATCTCAAATGTTTTATACTGCTTTATCCTTCAACCAGGACATTGGTAATTGGAATACATCACATGTTACAAACATGGATAATATGTTTTATGGTGCTACTGCCTTCAATCAAGATATAGGCAATTGGAACACAACCAACGTTTTGATTATGAGGGGCTTGTTTTTTGGTGCTACTGCCTTCAATCAGGATATAGGCAATTGGAACACATCAAATGTTACAAACATGGATAATATGTTTTTTGGTGCTACTGCCTTCAATCAGGATATAGGCAATTGGATCACATCAAATGTTACAAACATGAATAACATGTTTTATGGTGCTTCTGCTTTCAACCAAGATTTAGGAAGTTGGACATTATATCCCACTGTGTTGTTAGTACAAATGTTGAGTAGTTCAGGATTGGACTGCGCTAATTATTCTGCTACACTCAATGGGTGGAGAGCCAATAATCCAACTGTTATGTCTAGAGTTCTAGGGGGAACAGGTATGCAATATGGCACGAATGCAGCAGCAGCCCATTCGGAACTTATATCTATACAAGGCTGGACCATAAATGGCGATGCACCTTCTGGTGTAGATTGTGGGTCGGTCAATGGCCAATCGTTTACAACCAAGTGGTCATTCCCGACAGCGACCACATCGATTGCTTTCGAAGCACTCACTACAGGGAATGTTGGATATACCTGGTCTGCAAGTCCGTCCGGCAATTCCGGAAGTGGGACTTTTACTAGTTTGGTTGATGGATCAGTCACGCTTTCAGGATTGTCCATTATAGCAAATGATGAAGTAGCTTTATCCATGACACCTGATAATCTAAGGAGATTTCATACCATAGCCGAGGCAAGTAGTCTAAAATCAGTCGAAGATTGGGGAGCAGTCGAATGGTCAAGTATGAGTCGTATGTTTCAAGGTTGTACTAATTTGACCCAATTACCCTTAGCCCCGCCTGATCTATCTAATGTGACAGATATGTCATATATGTTTTCAAATGCTCCTAATTTTAATCAAAATTTAGACAATTGGAATACTTCAAATGTCAATGATATGAGTTTTTTATTTTCCTATTGTACTTTATTCAATGGCCAAATAGATAATTGGGCTACAGAAAATGTCACTAATATGCAAGGCATGTTTTTTTTAAATGAAAATTTTAATCAAAATATAGGTAGCTGGAATACTGTAAGTGTCACAAATATGTATGCCATGTTTGGATTAGCGACATCATTCAATCAAAATATAGGTAATTGGAATACGTCAAATGTTAATGCGATGGGTACCATGTTTTATGGTGCCTCAAACTTCAATCAGGATATAGGTAATTGGAATACGTCTAATGTTACTACAATGGTAGACATGTTCGCATATGCTTCCATCTTTAATCAAGATATAGCCAGCTGGAATACATCGAATGTTGACAATATGTATGAAATGTTTACCCAAGCATCTAATTTCAATCAGAATATAGGAGATTGGACATTAAATCCTGCGGTGACTTTGGTAGACATGTTGAGTAATTCAGGCATGAATTGTTATAATTATTCTTCGACAATTAATGGTTGGAGAGCCAACAATCCAACAGTGACGTCTAGAGTACTTGGTGCAACTGGTTTGCAATATGGCACCAATGCAGCTACTGCCCATGCGGAACTCATATCCAATCAAGGCTGGACGATAACCGGGGACAATGCCAGTGGAGTATCTTGTGAATTAATCCTATGTGATGTTAATGCTACTGCTTCAGCATTACCGAACCCACTATGTGTCGGCTCTACCTTAAATTTGAGTGCCGGAGGAGGGGAAACTTATCTATGGTCCGGGCCAGATGGATTCACCTCAGTTGAGCAAAATCCGATAATATCCAATGTGCAAACTGACAATTCAGGTGATTATTTTGTCACTGTAACTGATATCAATCAATGCACCGACTTCGCTAGTGTGACAGTAACAGTGAATCCTGTCGCCGATGTTAATCCTATAGACAATCAGGTGCTTTGTAATAATGAATTGACCCAACCTGTAACATTTTCCGGATCAGTGCCGGGCACCGTTTATACCTGGGTAAATAATACACCTTCGATAGGCCTACCCGTGTCCGGTATCGGCGACATTTCCACCTTTACAGCAATAAACACAGGCAGCACCCCTGTCACTGCTACAGTTACTGTATATCCTTCATTTGGAGCTGGTGGTAGTTTTGCTTATATTACAAGCACCTATGATGACAATGTGTCGGTGATCAATACTACATCCAATTCAGTTATAGCAACGATTGCGGTGGGAAATTATCCGATCGGAGCTTCAGTGACCCCTGATGGAAGTAAAGTTTATGTGGCGAATACTGACTCAGACGACGTGTCGGTGATCAATACCGCCACTAATACAGTAACAGCAACGATTGCGGTAGGAAATGGTCCTGCCGGAATTTCAGTTAGCCCGGATGGTACGAAGGTCTATGTGGCAAATTTTTCTTCTCACACTATGTCTGTGATCAATACTGCCACCAATTTGGTTACAGCTACGATTCCTGTAGGACTTAATCCATACGGAATTGCGGTAAGCCCCGACGGAACAAAGGTTTATACGGCAAATTATAGTTCTGATAATGTGTCTGTGATCAATACTGCCACGAATATGGTTATTGCCACGATTCCGGCAGGAGATACTCCATTCGGAGTTTCAGTACATCCTGACGGAACGAAAGTTTATGTGTCAAATAGAAATTCCAGCGATGTAACTGTCATTAATGCAGCCACTAATACAGTAATAACATCTATTGCCGTGGCAAATGGTCCAAATGGGGTATCTGTGAGCCCTGACGGAACGAAAGCTTATGTGGCAAATTATTTTTCTGATGAAGTGACTGTGATTAATACAGTCACTAATAGTGTTACTGCAACGATTGAGGTGGGAAATGGCCCAATCGGAGTTTCTGTGAGTCCTGACGGTACGAAGGTTTATGTGGTAAATACGAGTGATGACGATGTGTCTGTAATCAATACCGCCACCAATTTGGTAATAGCAACAGTGGCAGTTGGAGAAAACCCGCAGGTTGTTGGGAATTTCATAACAGCCGGGGATGAGAATTGCAACGAAGTTCCAAAAACTTTTACAATAACAGTTAACCCAACACCGGTCGGCTCAGCTTATCCTCAAACTGTCTGTAGTGGATCCGTTGCAAATGTGGCCTTGGTCTCGACTGTTGGTGGTACTTCATTTACCTGGACAGCTGCGATACAAACTTCACCGGTGGGTGGTACGATTACAGGATTCAGTGATTGCAGTTCTGCTTGTGGCACTGCGATTGTGCATACGCTGACAAATACCGGCACGTCCTCCGGAGTAGTTCGATATACCATAACTCCATCAGCCGGTGGATGCATAGGAATTCCATTTACAGTAGACGTGACCGTAAATCTTGGATTCGACATCAACCCTATTGACAACCAGGTGTTGTGTAATAATGAATCGACCCAACCTGTAACATTTTCCGGATCAGCACCCGGCACTATTTATAATTGGGTAAATAATACACCTTCTATTGGACTGCCCGCTTCAGGAACTGGGGATATTTCATCATTTACAGCAATAAACACAAGCAACACACCATTATCGGCCACAATTACAGTATCGACAGAAGGACAAGTTGAAACGTTTGCATATATCCCAAATAATGTATCGAATGATGTATCAGTTATAAATGTTGCTACAAACACTGTGGTGGCTACAATACCGGTTGGAGATAGCCCTATAGGAGTAGCTATTAGCCCAGACGGTACAAAAGTTTATGTAACCAATAACTTTTCGAATTTTGTTACTGTTATCAACACAGCTACAAATTCTGTAATAGGCACCATTAATGTTGGCGATTATCCGAGTGGCATAGCTGTGAGTCCCGATGGTTCACAAATTTATGTAACATATATCTATTCCAATTTTATATCTATTTTCAATACCATTTCAAATGCTCTAACGGCGACAGTCGCTGTTGGTGTTAGCCCGATTGGTGTAATAGTGAGCCCTGATGGAACAAAGGCTTATGTAACCAATTCCAATTCAGACAGTTTATCAGTAATTAGTACATCAACTAATTCAATATTAGCAACAATTGCAGTTGGCGATACTCCAGTTGGTGTTTGTAATAGCATGGACGGTACATTAGTTTATGTTGCAAATCAAATTTCAGATAATGTATCTGTTATCAATACCAATACAAATACTGTAACGGCTACAATCAATGTAGGAGATAGCCCGGTTGGCATTTGCACAAGCTCTGATGGAACATTAGTTTATGTGTCTAATAGAAATTCTGCTAATGTTTCTGTAATTAGTACGGCTACCAATACTGTCATTGCCACCATCCCTGTTGGCCTGAGTCCTTTTGGAATATCAGCGAGTCCTGACGGAACGAAAGTATATGTTTCTAATTTGGGTTCTGATAATGTTTCTGCAATTAGTACAGCTACCAATACTGTCATTGCCACTATTCCTGTCGGTGTTTACCCTTATAGCTTCGGCAATTTCATAGGAAATGTTTCGGCTTCATTTTGTCCCGGCACACCTCAGACCTTTACTATCACTGTCAATCCTACTCCTACCGGCTCAGCATCTCCGCAAACGATCTGCAGTGGAACAACCTCAAGTGTGGACTTAAATTCGACTGTCGGCGGTACCACATTTAGCTGGACAGCAGCAATACAAACATCACCTTTGGGTGGCACGATCACAGGTTTTAGTAATTGTAGCTCAGGATGTGGTACTTCAATTGTGCAAACCTTGACAAATTCGGGTACTTCATCAGGTACAGTTCGATATACAGTAACACCAACAGCTGGCGGGTGCACAGGAACTCCATTTACAGTGGATGTAACCGTTGGTCTTGGTGCTGATGTCGATCCGATAGCCAATCAAGTAGTTTGCAACGGCTACACTACCGTACCGGTTATTTTTACCGGATCAGTGCCGGGAGCTACTTATAACTGGGTTAATACTACTCCTTCTATAGGACTGCCGGCTTCTGGCACAGGTGATATCTCATCATTTACAGCATTAAATACAGGTAATTCGCCGGTAACAGCTGCGATAACTGTAACACCAGTAGTGAACGGTATTGAGATGGCTTATATTCCTAACTATCAAGGTGGTACCGTTTCAGTTATGAATATCTCAACAGGTACTGTAGTGGCTACGATACCTGTAGGAACGCTCCCATATGGCGTATCTGTAAGCCCTGATGGATCGAAAGTTTATATAACTAATTCCAACACGGACGATGTATCTGTTATCAATACATCGACAAATACAGTCATTGCTACGATCCCTGTGGGAAATAATCCCAAAGGTATTACTGTGAGCCCTGATGGTTTGAGAGTTTATGTCACAAATGATGTTACTGATGATGTGACGGTCATTAATACCATAACAAATACAGTAATTTCTACAATTCCAGTCGGGGAGAATCCTTTGGGAGTCGCCTTGAGTCCGGACGGGACGATATTGTATGTGGGTAATCGACATGATAATAATTTATCTGTAATAAATACAACAACAAATACGCTTATCACAAATATTTATGTTGGATTAATGCCTTCAGGGATTGCAGTCAGTCCTAATGGATCCAAAGTATATGTGGCTAAGAACTTCGCGGATAATGTATCAGTTATTGATGCATCTTCAAATACTGTCATTGTTAATATACCCGTTGGATATAGTCCCAAAGGTGTAGCTATTAGCCCTGATGGCACTAAAGTTTATGTGGTTAGTGGATCTGGTTCGGTTTCAGTTATAAACACTGCCACAAATATGGTAATTAACACCATTCCTGTAGGTTTGAGTCCAAATGGAGTCTCTTTGAACGGAGATGGAAGTCAACTTTTAGTAGTCAATAAAACTTCGGACAACGTTTCCATAATTAATACTGCTACTAATAGTGTGTCCGGAACTGTATTTGTCGGAAATGGTCCGGAGAGTTTTGGTAATTTTATCACGAGCGTTTCAAGTGCTTCTTGTCCTGGAATACCTACCACTTTCACGATTACTGTCAATCCTTCCCCTTCCTATACATTCTCTGTCGATGGTACAAACTATTCAGATGGAGATACGATCTTCGCATGTGACCTTCAAATGTTGGAATATGCGATTTCATCACAAGAAACACTGAGTTATACCATCAGAAAAATATCTAATAATAACTTGGTAAATGAGGGAACAACAAACGATGTCTTCAATTATCAGGCTACCCTTGCAAAAGCAGGATATTTTGAGATTAGTGTAGTAAATAATTCAGGATGTACGGCTATAGATACCTTATATTTATCAGTGGACGCACTTCCAATAGCGATAGCAACTGCTACACCAAATCCAATTTGCACAGGCGCTACTTTGCAATTAAATGCAACAGGTGGAGCAACCTATGCATGGAGTGGGCCCGATTCGTTTAGTTCAAACTTACAAAACCCAACCAGAGCCAACTTTACAATTGCTCAAGGTGGAGTTTATACAGTTACGGTCACTAGTTCCGGGGGTTGTACATCCACAGCTACAGTTAATGTAACTGTCAATCCGACACCAAATGCAATCGCCACACCGGCAGCTCAAACGATCTGTTCGGCAACAGCTATCGCAACAATCGTCCTTACAGGTTCTGTAACTGGAACGACCTATGCATGGACGAGAAACAATACAGCTACAGTAACAGGCATCGCAGCAAGCGGATCAGGAAACATCTCGGGAACTTTGACTAATACTACAAGTGCGCCTATCATAGTGACCTTTACGATCACACCAACAGCCAACGGTTGTCCTGGAGATCCAATTACTGCAACAGTGTTAGTCAATCCAACACCTACGGCAGTAGCCTCTCCTTCTGCACAGACGATCTGTTCCGGAGAACCTATTACTACGATCGTCTTGTCGGGACCGGTAAGCGGAACTACATTCGCATGGACTAGAAACAATACAGCAACAGTCACTGGTATGGCTGGTTCCGGAAGTGGCAATATATCAGGATGGCTAACCAACACGACGACTGCTCCCATCACGGTAACCTTTACGATCACGCCTTCAGCGAATGGTTGTATAGGAGCGCCGATCACAGCAACCGTTCTGGTTAATCCGACTCCTGTAGGCACAATATCAATAGCTCCAAATCCTGGTTGTGTTGGTTCTAGCGTGCAATTTTCTGCTACCGGTGGCGTATTTTACAACTGGTCAGGGCCACAAGGATGGACTAGCGCACAGCAAAATCCAAGTATCTTACTATCAACTTACCAACAGGCAGGCGTTTACTCCGTAACGATCACCAATGCTCAAGGGTGTTTTGTGGTTCTTACTGACAAGCTGGATGTCTTATATCCACCAGTAGCGACAGCTACTTACGAACAGTCTACGGCCTGCACAGGAAGTACACTTTTACTACATGGCACAGGAGCAGGATCATATGCATGGTCAGGACCAGCAGGATTTACTAGCAATAAACAGGATCCTGAGATACTAAATGTAACAGCTGCCAATACTGGATTATACACGCTTATCGTTACCAGTCCGAATGGATGTACAGCTGCAACCACACTTAATATAACGATCAACAATCTTCCATCTCTTTCTGCCAATCCGATATTGACACAAACATGTGAAGGATCTACGATTCAATTGTTTGCTGCGGGTAGTGGAAGTTTTGTATGGAATGGTCCTGCGACATATACGTCAACCGATCAGAATCCTGTCATCGTCAATATTCCGATCCATTTGTCAGGTACATACACTGTTAATTTGACAGCAAGTACAGGATGTGTTTCTACAGCATCAGTCACTGTTAAAGTATATGACCAGATCCATGCTATTGCAACTGCATCTGAAGATACGATCTGTCAGGGACAGAGCTTACAATTGCACGCTGAAGGTGGTAGTACTTATCTATGGAATGGACCTAATGGATTTAACTCCACAGAGTCGGACCCGAGGATAGACCTCATCACTCCTGCTGCTTCCGGCAAATATTATGTCTACATCAGTAACGAAGGTGGATGTTGGGGATATGCTGAATTAACGATCGTCGTCAGACCGGCCGCCAATTTCATTGCTTATGCCACACCGAATCCTGTCAACGAGAACAGCCCTGTGCAGTTTATCGCCAGCAGCAATGGTGTAGCTTATTCATGGTCAGGACCACTTGGATTTACCAGCAATGTTCAGAATCCTTTCATCAAGAAAGTAACGCGCTACATGGCAGGTGTGTACACCGTGACCATCACCAATGAAAATGGCTGTCCAAGCATCGTCAACGTAGTTCTAAGAGTAATCTACACGAACAAAGGTGGAAATACCATCGATGGCGATGGATTAACTACCAGATCAGAAGTAACGGGCACGGTCTATCCGAACCCAACCAATGACTTGTTGTACTTCGACACGCAAAGCTCTGAATCGATAGAATATGTCATCTATGATGTCAACGGCAAGATGCAGGTAGTTCAAAAAACGACGTCAGACAGATACATCTCTACCTCACAGCTACCGAGTGGCGTCTATCAAATCAGTTGGAAGGCGAAGGATAGCGAAGAGTGGATCGTGAGTAAGTTTGTAAAGATCAGGTAAATTCAATTAGCTGAATTAATAAATGACCGGGATGTGATACTACATTCCGGTCTTTTTTTTGTAGGTCATATATTTTTATTTCTTCATTAAATTATAGCTCCCTAATGTGGAATTTCTTCTTTTAATTGCTAATAAAAAAAATATTTTGTAATGTTGTTGAATTAAAATTATTGATCAGTGAGACACTGTATCTTGTTTCTTTTATTCATTTACTGCATTAAACTGCATGCTCAATCCGACGAGCAGGTCCGTCAAATCTATGACCATTTAGCTCAAAAGGAAGTTTATTATGACTCAGGGATACTGATTTATTTGGAAGATTTGAATTTAATAGATAGCGCGGGAACAAAAAAGGTGTTTTTTGACAAACTATATGATTTAATAAAAAAAGAGCCAAATGCACAGGTCATGATCCTGGCTTTGTCTTTAGATAATTACCATTCGGCAAACAGACTAAATGTATATGGAGGAAATTTTGATGATTTATCGAAATTAAACAAGGCATTAAAAATTGCTATTTCTCAAGAGGATGAATTATTGTTGTCAGCGTTTTTCAGTATTTATGGCATCACTTTGGAATTGATAAAGCAGCCTCAGATAGCCTTGTTTTATTTTACTAAAGAGCACCAAATTTTGAAAAGATACAAAAATCAGTATAAATCACTCTATGAAAAGAATTGCTTCAACCTGACCAAGGTACTGTATCAAATATCTGAATATCAACATAGTATTGAGTTTGGTAAATTAGGATTAAAACTATCGGAACAAAGACCGACTTTCTTCAAAGATCTGCAAAAAGTCTATTTACTGGATCTAATAGGAGCATCTTACAAAAATCTGGGAAAGGCAGACAGTTCAATTATTTATTATCAAATATTAGCTGACCAATTAAAAAAATCCCCTGATTTAGATATTTATCAGCAGCAACTTTGGAATTCGATCGTCAATGGAAATATCGGAGAAAATCTGTTAAATCTTGGAAAATTTGATGAAGCCGCACCTTTGGTCAGGGCCTATTATAATTTTAACCAAAAAAACAAAGACATCTATAACATTTTCCTTTCTACTAATTTATTAGCAAGACTTCAAAATATCAAAGGAAATATTCAGGAGGCAAAAAGACTTTTTAAATCTGTGCTATCAGACCCGGCTGCACTTAGGAAGTCAGATCTTGTGATTAAAGCTTGCGACGGCCTGTCCTCAGTTTATGTAAAAGTTGGGAACATTGACAGTGCTTTATATTTTCAAAAAATGTCTTTACAAGAAGCTTCTAAGGTTAGTAAGATAATCTATCAGTCCGGTCTGGATGCCGCTGAATCAAAGATTGAATTTGAAAAAGTGCAAAATGAACTGGATCACTCGAAAAAAATAATTTCCCAGGTCAAAATATCACGCAACCTTGCAATACTTTCTTTGATCCTCGCAACTTTCCTGATAATTACATTTTATGTATTAAACAGGAATAAATGGCGGTATAAAATTGAAGAGCAAAACCTACTTCAACAAATGGCCGAGCAAAAAATCAATGACTCCAAAGCACTATTGGATAACATGACTCACAGCCTGATCGAAAAAAGTAATATGGTAGAGCAACTTGCGCATCAAATACAAATCGTTGAAAATGCGGAGAGTTCATATAATCTAAAGGAACAACTCACTGATATTGCCATCACCAGCGACGTGGGGTGGGATCGTTTTTTCCATAGTTTTGCCACTGTAAACCCTAGTTTTTTAGGAAAGTTAGAACGCATGACGGGAAGTTTGAGCCCGGCAGAACTAAGACTGACGGTATTGATCAAAGTAGGATTAAACAATTCACAGCTCGCATCTTCCCTTGGAATTAGTTCGGGTAGCGTGGTAAAAAGTAAATATCGCCTTAAGCAAAAGTTGAATTTAAGTACCAATGATTCTTTAGAAAGCTTTTTACACGAACTATCTTCTTCAAAATAGTTATAATACAAACTCGAAATAATTTTTAGTTATATTTTAATTTATTAAAATTGAAATATATAAACTATTGATTTAGTGCAATGTGGATAATCTATGTCCGCATAATGTCCACCTTCCCAAATCTTACATAAAGAATTGTCCTCCAAATGTCCATGCCTGAAATTTGGCATTTGGGTGGTGTCGCCCATAATTTTGGACAAAATCTTAACAATGAAAGAACGATATCAATCGGTCAGTTTCTGGAGGACAATTTTGACAATAGTGATCATCTTAGGTCTGTTGGTCGTCATCGTGTTCTTGTTTTTTCAGTTGCAAATCGAGCAGAGTAAGATTTATTAATGCACATTTTTTTTAAAAAAAATTATCATGAGACGAAACGCAACAATCCACATTCAAAACAACACAGGCTATGATCTTCTACTTGTTAGTTCAATGATTGAACATGGAAATTTTCAACATGGTGGGAAACTTTATTTAAAGGAATCTCCTAAAAGCGCTGACATTGATGAGATATTCAGTATAGCGAGTGTGCACAAATGCTTGGATGTTTCAGGAGCCGGTACAGAAAATGGTACCAATGTCATCATCCATCAATCAAATAATGGCACCAACCAAAAATGGAAATTAAGTGATGCAGGTGAAGGCTATTTTTATTTTGAGCCTCTAAATGCCAATGGTATGGTGCTTGATGTTTACGAAAACAAAACACAAGATGGTTCAAAGATAGCCATAAATGAAAAAAATGATGGTGATAATCAAAAATGGAAAATTTTATCCACCATTATTGATTCTGGCTTATTTATTATCTCTCCTAAAAGTGCTCCCGATTCTTGCCTGGGCATAAGTGGAGGAAAAATGGATAATGGAACCCCCATCATTTTACAAAGTAAAAATAAGGGCAGTAATCAGCTTTGGTATTTCACGAAAATATAAAGTGACAATAATGCACAATTATAATTATTAACTATTCACAATTAAATCTTTTTTCATGAAAAATATCATTAAAACAGTAATAATACTGCTATCCTTAGCTTTTATTTCAAATAATTCGTTTGCGCAGCCTTTTTATAAAATTCCTGGAACTAATACGGGAAATTTTTCGGCAGGTGGCATTAACATTGCTGTGACAAAAATTAATCCGGCTAGTCCTGGAATGTGTGGACTAGATGCTGCTATAACATACAGAGTTATTTCTACAAATGGTTCCTTCATCTTTAACTTTAATATGCCAATTAGTGGCATCAAATTGTATGGCACAACAAATAGTGCCGGATCTCAAGTACAAATTATTGTCAACGGAACTCCTTATGTATTACAGCCTTCTAATTTATCCTCATATCAAAGTTGTGATGCTAATTATCCGGCGGGGTTTATTTCAGCAGGTTATTTCATGGGTGCTGCAGGAATGTTGACTATATTTGAGCCTGGTATAACACAAATAGAGGTTAAAAATATAGGTTCAGTGCCATGGTATTTTAATGCTGATATATTACCATTAACAACCACTTCAAATACACCCCTCTGCTCCGGAGAAACATTAAATCTTACCGCCGACTTTGGCGCAGTAAGTGGGGCAAGCTATAGTTGGTCCGGACCTAATAGCTTTACTTCCACACAGCAAAATCCTGATATAAGTAATGTGACCACTGCTGCAAGTGGAACTTATACAGTGACCGCAACTGATGGTACCACTATCTCTACCCAGACCCAGGTTGTAGTAGTCAATCCAACTCCCGATGCAGTAGCTACTCCATCGACCCAATCTATTTGTAGCGGTAGTTTGATTGCATCAATTGGATTAACGGGTTCCGTCTCCGGAACGACCTTTAACTGGACAAGAAACAATACAGCAAGCGTCACCGGCATCGTAGCTTCCGGCAGTGGTGACATCTCCGGCACTCTGACAAATACAACCAATGCACCTGTCACTGTGACCTTTACAATCACACCGACAGCCAATGGTTGTGCAGGCACCTCTATTACAGCAACTGTAGTAGTTAAACCTAAACCAACGATAAATCCTGTTTCCAACCAAACATTATGCAATGGCAGCAATACAGAAGCTGTAAGCTTTACAGGCCCTGTAGCCAATACAGCATATAACTGGACGAGCAGTAATCCCGCCATTGGCCTTTCCGCAAGTGGCACGGGCAATATCCCGGCTTTTACAGCAGTAAATACCGGTACGGTGCCCATAACATCTACGATAACAGTAACCCCTTTTACTGCCGGTATGGCTTATATACCTAACTATGTTTCAGACAATGTATCGGTAATCAATACGGCCACCAATGCGGTGGTGGCAACCATTGCGGTCGGCAACCAACCTTATGGTGTAAGCAACAGCCCCGATGGCAGCAGGGTGTATGTGACCAAAGTTGGTTCAGACAATGTATCGGTAATAAATACAGCCAGCAATGCAGTGGTGGCAACTATTGTGGTCGGCGATTCGCCTTATGGCGTAAGCACCAGCCCTGATGGCAGCAGGGTGTATGTGGCCAACGCTGTTTCAGGCAATGTTTCGGTAATAAATACAGCCACTAATACGGTGGTGGCAACTATTGTGGTCGGCGATTCGCCTTATGGCGTAAGCACCAGCCCTGATGGCAGCAGGGTGTATGTGACCAACGCTGTTTCAAACAATGTTTCGGTAATAAATACAGCCACCAATGCAGTGGTGGCAACCATTGCGGTCGGCAACCAACCTTATGGCGTAAGCACCAGCCCCGATGGCAGCAGGGTGTATGTGACTAACTTTGGTTCAGACAATGTATCAGTAACAAATACAGCCACCAATACAGTGATGGCTAACATTCCGGTTGGCTATAACTCCTTTGGCGTAAGCACCAGCCCTGATGGCAGCAGGGTGTATGTAGCCAATCCTGGTTCAAACTATTTATCAGTAATCAATACGGCTACAAATACAGTGGTGGCAACCATTGCGGTCGGCAATTTCCCCATTGGCGTAAGCACCAGCCCTGATGGCAGCAGGGTGTATGTGGCCAATTATCAAAGTCACAATGTATCAGTAATAAATACGGCCACCAATGCAGTGGCAAACATTGGGGTAGGCACCAGGCCAGTCGCATTTGGTAACTTTGTAACAGCCTCTGGCTGTACCGGCACACCTATTTCTTTTACCATCACAGTTAATCCTACTCCTACTGCGATCGCGACACCATCCAACCAAACTATTTGTTCAGAAGCTGTTATCTCACCGATATCTTTGACAGGAGCTGTAACAGGTACTGCGTATGCATGGACTAGAGATAATACAGCATCTGTCACCGGCATTGCAGCCTCAGGGAGCGGTGACATCACTGGATCACTTACCAATACAACCAATGCACCTGTCACCGTGACCTTTACAATCACGCCGACAGCCAATGGTTGTCCGGGAGCTGCAATAACTGCAACAGTTTTGGTCAATCCAAATCCGAATGCAGTGGCCACACCTCCAAACCAGACGATCTGTTCTGCAGCTTCTATTTCAACGATTGTAATTTCGGGCGCAGTAAGCGGCACGACATATGATTGGACGCGTGACAATACAAGCTCAGTAACCGGCATCGCAGCCAGTGGTACCGGTGAAATCTCAGGAGCACTAACGAACACAACCAATGCGCCAATCACCGTTACTTTCACGATCACACCGACAGCGAATAGTTGTGTAGGAGCATCTATCACCGCAACGGTCCTTGTAAACCCAACTCCAAATGCTGTGGCCACACCTCCAAGCCAGACTATTTGTTCAGCTGCAAGTATCAGCCCGATTGTGCTGACAGGAGCAGTCACAGGCACCTCCTACGCATGGACACGCAATAATACAGCGACCGTCACAGGTATCGCTACAAGCGGATCAGGCAATATCTTGGGCACACTTACCAACACTACCTCCGTCCCCGTCACCGTGACCTTTACGATCACACCGACGGCCAACGGATGTGGTGGTGCTCCGATCACTGCAACAGTTTTGGTCAATCCAACTCCGAATGCAGTGGCGACACCGGCATCTCAAACGATCTGTTCTGCAACTGCAATAAGCACCATTGAATTAACAGGTTATGTCACTGGAACCACATATGCATGGACACGCAACAATACTGCAACTGTCACAGGTATCGCTGCAAGTGGATCCGGTAACATCTCAGGTACTTTGACCAATACTACATTCGCACCTATCACCGTGACCTTTACGATCACACCGACTGCCAATGGTTGCACAGGCCCTGCCATCACAGCAACGGTACTCGTCAATCCAACTCCGAATGCAGTAGCCACACCATCCTCCCAATCGATCTGTACCTTCAATTATATTACACCGATCATACTAACAGGAAATGTAGCGGGAACTACCTTTAACTGGAACCGTAACAATACGGCCACTGTGACAGGTATCCTTGGATCAGGGAGTGGCAATATAAGCGGTATCCTGATCAATACAGGCATAGTACCGGTCACTGTGACCTTTACGATCACACCGACAGCCAATGGTTGTCCGGGACCTGCGATCACAGCCACTGTCATCGTCAATCCGACACCGGTAGGTACGATTAGCATCGCACCAAATCCTGCTTGTGTAGGAAGCACCGTACAATTGAATGCTATAGGTGGAGCGTTTTACGACTGGTCAGGCCCACAGGGTTGGACGAGCAATCAGCAAAACCCGACGATCCTGCTTACTAGCCACCAACAGGGTGGAACATATACCGTGACGATCACCAATGCAGCCGGATGTCCGTTGGTATTGAAAGATACATTACAGGTTAACTATCCTCCTATAGCAGAGGCTACCTATGAGCAGAACACAGCATGCACAGGCAGCACACTACTTCTACATGGCTCAGGAGCGGGAAGTTATGCATGGACAGGGCCTAATGGATTTTCAAGCAACCAAAAGCATCCACAGATAGAACATGTGACCTTGGCCAACAGTGGAATATACACATTTACGGTAACCAGTCCGAATGGATGTACGGCCACCACAACACTGAACATTACTATCAATACACCACCGGCACTATCAGCCAATCCTACATTGACACAGACGTGCGAAGGTTCTAAGATCCAGTTGTTTGCCACGGGAAGTGGAGACTTTGTATGGACAGGTCCTGCGACATATACGTCGACTGAACAGAACCCGGTCATTCAAAACATTCCGATGCATATGAGCGGAACCTATACGGTTCAACTTACTGCAAGTACAGGATGTACTTCCATATCATCTATCGAGGTGAAAGTTTATGATCAGATACATGCTGTTGCTACAGCCTCAGAGGACACGATCTGTGAAGGGCAGAGCTTACAGCTGCATGCAGAGGGAGGAAGTACTTATCAGTGGAATGGACCGAACGGCTTCACCAGCAACGAACAGGGCCTGAGGATCGACAATATCACACCGGCCGCTTCGGGAACCTATTACGTGTTTATCAGCAATGAAGGTGGATGCTTTGGTTACGCAGAACTTACCATCGTGGTAAAACCATCAGCAAAATCCTTTGCCTATGCCACACCAAATCCTGTCAACGAAAACAGCCCTGTGCAGTTTATCGCAAGCAGCAATGGTGTAGCTTATTCATGGTCAGGACCGTTAGGTTTTACAAGTAACCAACAGAATCCTTTCATCAAGAAAGTAACGCGCTACATGGCAGGTGTCTACACCGTGACCATCACGAATGAAAATGGCTGTCCGAGCATTGTCAAAGTCATCCTAAGGGTATTGTATACAAACAAAGGTGGAAATACCATCGATGGTGATGGCGATGGATTAACTACCAGATCAGAAGTAACGGGCACGGTCTATCCGAACCCGACCAATGACCTATTGTACTTCGACACACAAAGCAATGAAGCGATAGAATATGTAATCTACGATGTCAATGGTAAGATGCAGGTAGTTCAGAAGATGACCTCCGACAGATACATTTCTACGTCAAATCTTGCAAGCGGTGTGTATCAAATCAGGTGGAAGTCCAAAGACATTGATAAGTGGATCGTGAGTAAGTTTGTGAAGATCAGGTAAGAGTTATTAATAATAACTCAAGTTTCGGTAGTAAAACTAGATTAAATTTAAGAATAATTAGAATCTTAATAAAATGTTAGATGGTAGAAGCTTGTCCGCCAAACAAGGCGGGGTAGATTTTAGATGGCTTTTCCTCAATTAATGGTAATTTTTATCTTATAAATCAGATAAGAGGAGAAATATTAATCAATTAACTAAATACCTTCTACCATCAGCCATCTACCATTGTTGGTCAACTACCGAAACTTGAAATAATAATTTAAATCCGGACCATTGTTGAAGTGGTCCGGATTTTTTATTTGGAGCGAAACGATGACCTTTCCCTTTTTTTTAATAATTTTAGCAATAATAATTGGAACAAATGGGCAGCTTTTTCGAAACTCCTTTTTTTAAGATCGCGAAGAATACACTTTTCGACTTCATTGACGACAAAGGGTTAAAGCTGAGTGCAGCACTAGCTTACTACACCATATTTGCACTCGCACCTTTACTTTTATTGGTCATATCTCTGGTAGGAATTTTCTATGGAAAAGCAGCGATCGAAGGACGAGTTTTCGTCGAACTAAATGGCTTAATAGGGGTCACTGCAGCGCTACAGATCCAGGAAATGATCAAATCCATCCAACTATCTGATCAATCAACTATGGCGTTTACCATAGGTCTAATTACTTTATTAATCGGTGCGACCAGTATTTTCGTAGAGATTCAGGATTCAATTAATATTATCTGGCGTGTAAAAGCCAAGCCCAAAAAAGGCTGGCTTAAACTCATCATTGACCGTCTACTTTCTTCGTCGATGATAATAAGTCTTGGTTTTCTATTGGTTGTTTCACTCCTTGTTAATGGTGCTTTGCTTGCAATGATGGATAGATTATCAAATGTATTTCCTGAATTAACAGTATTACTCGCCAATGTGCTGAATACTGTCATCAGCTTTGTGGTCATCACGATCCTCTTTGGAACAATATTTAAAGTGCTGCCGGATGCGAAGATCATGTGGAGAGACGTACGCATGGGGGCATTTTTTACAGCCTGTTTATTCCTGTTGGGCAGATTTGTTATCGGAATCTATATCTCTCGCACTGGCGCAGGCTCTATGTTTGGAGTCGCAGGATCTATAATCGTGGTCATGGTATGGATCTATTATACTGCTGCCATCCTTTATATGGGTGCAGAGTTCACCAAAGTATATGCAGAATATAAAGGACGTCACATCAAGCCTGCAGAATATGCTGTCTATGTAGAACATAAAGAAATAGAAAAGGAAGTCAAGGAATTGCCGCCACAACATGAGGATTTGCATGAATAGGAAATTATAATTCTATTTAATAGGAATAGAATTGTCCACTTTGAAAATGAGTATTTAGATAAAGTGAACTTTTGGCAGAATGAAGTCTAGTTTCTAATATATGCCTGAATTAACTTGTTTTCATTTACCACAATTATCTTCAATAATTACACTCCTATTTTCCATAGAATTTCCATCCAGAATTATAATCTTTTTTGATGGGAAGATCTAGTAGTATATTCCTCAACATCTCGATCGGCATGGCATTTTGCTGCATCACCGCATCATTGAATTGCTTGACAGTCATCTTACCACCCTTTGTCATTTCATTTTTCAGGGACATAAACTCTAATCCACCCAACATATAGGCAACTTGATACAAAGGACCGTATCCGCCTGCAAATGATCTCCTGACTTCTGCTTCCGCATTGGCTCGTTCATGACCGACTCTGTCCACAAGAAAATCTATACATTGCTGTGGCGTCCACTTACCCATGTGGTAGTTCAAAGAAAAGATGATCCTGGCGCAACGGTGCATTCTCCAATACAACATTCCGATTCGATCCTCAGGACCCCTTGCAAAGCCTTCATCCCACAATAATAGCTCCCAATACAGCGCCCAACCTTCTGTCCAGAATGGCGTATCATACCTTCGATAGGTATTCACCCGTTCATTCATAAAATGCTGTAAATAATGTCCCGGCAATACTTCATGATGCACGACAGCACGACAAAAATGTGGATTATTGCCCCTCATACTCATCAACTTTGCATCATAATCCATGGTATTCGTAGGGTAGGAGATGGCAAATTCCTCTCCGCCATAGAAAAAAGGATTGTATAATTGCTGCTGCGGTGACATCATAGCTATCCGCCAAGTCTCATTCGCAAGATCAGGTAAGGTGATGAGGTCTTTATTTTTTATAAATTCTATGGATTGATTGTATAATTTCACCATTTCTGCCGCCTGGCTTCCTGGAGGAACAGCGCTTTGTTTCACTTTTTCCTGAGCAGCTTTCCAATCATTGCCAAAACCCATATCAGTAGCAACTTTTAATAATTCTTTGTCGCACCAGGCAAATTCTTTATTGGCTATGGCGATCAACTCCTCTGGTGTGTAATTAATGATTTCGTATTTTAATTGCCTTATCAATTCATCTTTGCCGATAGGAAATCCCACGATTCCAGTGCTATCCTTCACTGGTGCATTTTTCTCTGCAGTGACGGTAAATGTTTTAGCATAATCTTTCAATGCAATATCCAGCTCCTTATAAAGATCCGGAACCCACCAGGTATACATTGGGTCGTAGCCCGAATAGAAACGATTGGTATTCTTTAAGGCGTCAATTAGACCATCAATGATGTTGTTAGCGATTCTTGCCTGAGGTACATTAATACTTTTACTAAGATCAGCTTTTGACTTTAATACTTTTATGTCTTTGATAGCTTTTGAGAAATTGGAAGCGACCAATTGTGCATTTAGCATTCCAGCCCTTCGCTTGCACTTTTCAAGTGAATAAATACTATCTGCGAAGGGAAACCAATCATTCATGCTGCGATAGTCAATACTCTCTTTGTCAGAATCTTCAATATCGCCATTCAGGTTTCTTTTGAATAAAGCATAATCAGCCTTGCAGCCCTGTGGCAATTGTTTAAAATCTATTTTAGCCAATTTCTCAAGATAAGACTGGGCTAACGTCTTAAAGCGTTGATTTCTTTCAGGTGAAAAACCAAAGATGTACACATTATTGAGCGCATCAATATCTGCATAATAATTACTAATGATCTTAGGCATTTCCAGACAAGGGACATAAGGAGTTTCCTGAGCGCTGGCTGTGACTAGAGAAACAAAGAAGAAAATTAATATTGGCCATTTTTTCATAGAAAAATATTTTTTTCATCAAAATATGACGAAACTGGCTCAATATAAATATTTTTTAATGCACTCAAAGCTTCATCTATGGACAAAAAAAAGGAGCGTTAGTTTCCTAACGCTCCTCATGCTGTTTTTAGAATTTAATCTAACCTTTCTTGGTAGATTTTTTAGGTGGGTTCGTAGTTACATCAGTTAGGAAGTTAAACAACTTCATCACTTGTTCATTATTCGCATCGATCTCCAGAGCCTGGTCATTATAGGACTGCGCCTTAACGTAATCTTGTTTTATATTGATGTTATAAACCGTAAGCCAATTAAGTGCTTCGAGTATATCTTTACCATTCTTAGCTTTATCAATATTTCCTTTTGTAATTACCATTTCGTAAAGTGGCACAGCCATTGCTCCTTTATTAATTGTATCAAGTAAAGCTGCATTTCTGGCCAACCAAAGATGTCCTGCTAGCTCGTCTGGCAATTTATTGATTATTCCTTGTGCCGCTTCCATTCCTCTGACATAATTTCCTCCAAGATAATCTGCTCTTGTTGCATAAAAATAATCAGCTGCAAGGTTGGTAGATTTAGCTCTGGCGAAATAGAAGAATCCCGCTTCATCATATCTCTTCTGATTGTACAAAGAGTCAGCTATTTCTTTAATAACTCCTTCTTTGGTTGAATCCATTTGGAAAGCCATTAGATAACTAGATCTGGACATACTGTCGTACTTAGCCATAGATAAACTGTCAGAGCCCAACTTATCTTGTATTTTACCAAGATAGATGTAGTCTTCTGCAAGAATTTTCAAAGTATCATGATTGCTGAAGAAATTAGTCAAAAGTTGCTCAGCCTTATCATATTTTCCTGTCTCATAATAAGAATAACCCAATAATCTGTTGATACCTACATATTTACTATCCTTATCTGCAGCCTTCACTTGATTCATTACTTGGACTCCTTTTTCATAGTCTTTTGCAAAATATAGTATGTTTGAATATTGAATATTCTCGATCAATGTTGGCTTAGTTGAAGCAATATATTTACCATAATTTTCCTTTGCTTCTTCATATTTGCCGGCATCATAATAGTATTTACCAAGATCTTTATATGCCAACATATAATTAGGATCTGTCTCAATAGCCTTTCTCAATTCAGGAACTCCAAATTCATAGTTTCTTGCTCTTATGTAAGTCGTACCGATCTTATAATGTGGCACCGCACTGGTCTTGTCCAATTCCATTGCATATTCGTAATTGGTCACAGCATTACCTGCATCATTTTTAGCACTATATGCATCACCAAGAATCATTCTGGTGGATGCATTGTTCAAAGAATAATCATCAATAGCAGTTTTTATATAAAATATTGCCTTAACCGGATTTTTCTTTTGGCCGAACAAGAAATACTCACCTACGGTTCTGTATAAAAACCCTTTAGCTTTTTTCCCTTTTCTGATGGCCTTATCTATTGCAGAGGTAAGATCCTCAGCATTGGCACCTGCAGCTAATTGCTGAATCACGTCTGCAGTTTTGCCATAAGGACCATTTGCATCTGCGACTTTTATACCTTCCAATACTTTAGCTGCCTCTGTATAATTTTCTGCTGCATTCAGGAGATTATAAAGTGAAAATTGATTACCCAGATTTGCAGGATCCGCACTAACTACTTTCTGTGCCATTTCTACTGCATCTTCCGCTTTGCCATATGACAATAACTTGTATGCGGACTCTATATCCTGAGCTCCCATGGAGAAAACCAGCAACATAAATGCGCTGAATAATTGAATTTTTTTATACATCATTTTTCGATTAATTTATGGTTATCAATTTGTATTATAAGGGTCTTTAGTTTGTATTAACTTCTATCAAACGGATAGGAGAATTGGCAGGCACTAGTCCATCTTTCAGGATTATTCGTTGTCCTTTATCTGATCCTACAAAAGTAGCGAATCCACTTCCCAGTCCATTGTAAGCCTCATCCACTATCAAAGTAGTAAACCTCAACAATGGATAATTTCTGGAAGCCACATAAGCCTGGTAAGGTTTGTATGCTTTATCAAATGCTCCTTTCGAAATGCCCAATGGTTTGATCGTGGCAGGAAACTGTTGATTGGCATCTGCATCAAAACTACTGATCAGATTAACACCAATGAAACCTATACTTTTCTCATGACTACCCACATATTCCAATACTTCTTGTTGATTCTTCAATGCAAAAATAGATTTGCTCATCGGGCTACCTTTCAGCACTGAGTCCTGCAGAAAGCTAATGATACCACTTCCGGGATTGTCTATTACTACTTCTATATTCTTTCCATCCGGCCAGGTAGTCAACTTTCCTGATAGGATGTCTTTTAACTGAACCAGATCAAGTACATCCGTTTTGTTTTTTGGATTGGCTATGACTGCAATTGCGTCTGTAGCTATACGAATCGACTTGGGATCATATTTTCTTGCTTTATATTTTGAAAGTTCTTTTTCATTTAATTCCCTTCCAATTACAATGGCTCTTGCACTGTCTGTTAGCAATTGTTGAACTGCATATGCTTCTGGAACATAATCCACAGTGATCTCAACATCCTTATATTCAGATTTGAAAACTGTAATCTCACTGTCAACCATAGTCTTGTATGTTTCGTCCACGGCAATATGAATCTTACCTTTTGTCGGCGTATCACGGTTTGCTGTTTTATCAGCTTCCTTGCAACTGTTCAGAAACAGTGCAGTTAAAACCAGTACCAAAACATTCAAGAATTTCATTTCAATTTAATTTTGAGTCGGATTTGAACTTTAGATAGACTCTTATGAGTCTGAATAATCCATATACGACAAGAAGGCCTCCAAAGATTTTGAGCATTGGTCCTTCATCACCCGGTATTGTAACAAAGTTTGTAAGTATACCAATTCCCAAGCCTGTAAAAAATATTCCTATAATTAATGCCAGGACTGTTCCTAACAGCTGGTAGGAAGTAGTCAATGGATTATTTCTGTCTTTCAAATTACGACTTTTACTAAAAACAAAATAGCAACTGGTTTGAATCCCACATTGCTATTTCTTATTATTTATTTAACAAAATACGTTATTCTTCCAACTTAAATGTTACCGGAAGTGTATATTGTACCCTAACGGATTTACCGTTCTGACGACCTGGCTTCCAATTTGGCATTTTTTTGACCACTCTATTAGCTTCATCTCCGGCTCCACCACCTACAGCATCTCTTACAACTCTAACGGAACTGATAGAACCATCTTTCTCAACTGTAAACTGCATGATTACCTTTCCTTGCAAACCATTATTTCTTGCTTCAGAAGGATATTTAAGGTTTTCGCCGATCCATTTGTACATAGCACCTTGTCCTCCCGGAAATTCTGGTTGTTGCTCAACCACAGTGAAGACTTTATTATCATCTTCTACTTTAACTGCGACCACTTTTTCCTTTTGTTCTACCAATCCTATGGCATCAGATTTAATATCAATATTTACTTTAGCATTTGGATCTCCTTCTACTGTTTTAACACCGGGATCTTTTTCTTCAAGATCTTTTACATCTGTCACTGCAGTCTCATTAGCTACTACTTCTTTGATCACAGGTGGAACATACTGAACAGATGCTCTTTCCGGTGGTGGTGGAGGTGTAGGAGGCGGTGGTGGAGGTGGCTCATTCTCTTTCATTGGCGGTGGTGCTTCGAGATCCGTCAGATTGACTTCTACATCAGTATCGCTCGCCATCAGATCAGCAAAACGGTCCTTAAGAATAGAATAACTCAGCACAGCAAGTGCTATAAGTACTCCTACCAATAAAGCTTTGGCTACTGCATTAGGATATCGTCTACGAAGATCATAAGCCCCATACTCCTTATTGCGACCATCGAAAATGAGATCGAGCATATCCGCTTTTAATATTTCTTCACTTTTCATTTTACCTTTTTATTTTATAACGCAAAGTTAAGTTATAATGTTTCACAATACAACTTATTTCTACGTTATATTTTTAATTTATTGCAGGTTCTGGTGCACCCGCATTTTTAAACTTATCAAGTAATCCTAATTCCTGAGGAGTAACAGGCACCATTGTATAGGTTCCTACCTTATCGATAGCCATTTCATCAAGCATGTCTATTACATTTTTGTAGTTGGCGTCATCGGTAGGTTTGATAATGATTACTACTGATTTTATTTTATCAGTAGGCAATACTGACGCTTCGACACTTTTTTTCTTATCGAGAATAATCTGTCGAATGTCCTGATAAGTAGTGTTTTTAATCTCAGGGCTTCCAAGTCCTTCATAATACCAGATGGTATTATTTGCACCTAGAATCAATGTCATTACCTTGGCAGCAGGAATCTCCGGTGGAGGAGGATCTCCATCTTCTCTTTCTACCGGCATATTGATCTGCATCGCCTGAGGTTTATTCATAGTCGTAGTGAGCATGAAAAAAGTGATCAACAAGAATGCCAAATCCACCATTGGTGTTAGATCTACTCTGGTTGATAGTTTCTTGGTTTTACCTTTATCTCCACCACCACTGGCGGTATCCATTTGTGCCATAAGAATCGGCTATTTATAAAAGTTAAAATTTTATTTCTCGTCTTCCGGTTTATTCGGATCTGCTTTTAAGCTAGTAACAGCGTAGAACTTATGTCCCTGTACTTTTTTATTAGCTAAGGTGGCAAACACTGCACGCACTACAGGATATTTTGCACCTCCGTCGCCTTTTATTGAAAGCCTGGCTTTAGGATTACTAATCCTGCCATATGCTACCCATTTAAACAACTCATTATTATCAGTAAGCACCGTATCTACGGGTATGCCAGTCGATTTGAATTGTTTTTGTTCAGCAGGGGAATATTTCAATAGAGCTTTAAGCTGATTGAATGGTACACCGATACCTGAACTTAGTGAAAAGTTTCTTTTCTCTACCGCTGTTAAACCTAGATTCTTATCCCTATTGATCGTCTCAATAAGATCAAGTTTAGTTTGAACACCGTCCATGTCGAAAAACACCCTTCCATTTTTGTCGATCGTGATCATCATAAGGTCTGTTTCTGCTATTTTAGTATCAGAAATAGATGCCGGTGTCATCACTTCTACAGGATCTGGTGGCTTAAATTTAGTTGCCAACATGAAGAAAGTAAGTAGTAAAAATGATACGTCACACATGGCCGTCATATCTACTGCGGTACTTTTTCTGGCTATTTTATGCTTAGGCATATAATTTATTTATCTGTTAAAGAATTGTCTTTCAAATAATTAAACGTCTTATGGACACTAATTATTTATACTGAGAAGCAAACTGCTGCTGCATGCTATAACCTGCCTCATCAATTCTGTAGGTCATACCGTCAATTCTTGTAGTAAAGTAGCTATAAGCAACGATTGCGATAGCTGAAGTAGTAATACCCAAGGCAGTATTAATCAAGGCCTCAGAGATACCATTGGCAAGAGCAGAAGCATCAGGTGCACCTGTAGTCGCCATACCTGCGAATGCACGAATCATTCCAAGTACTGTACCGATCAGACCTACAAGTGTAGCAATGGTAGCGATAGTAGCAATAATCGGAAGATTTTGCTCTAATGAAGGCAGTTCAAGAGAAGTTGCTTCCTCGATTTCTTTCTGAATCGCAGCTATTTTTTGATCCTTGTCCATTCCTGTTTCGCGAGACATTTTGTCATAAGTAGTAATACCTGAACGAACGACGTTTGCCACAGAGCCTTTTTGTTTGTCGCAAGCTGCAATTGCTCCACTTACATCACCTTTTGAAAGTGCATATTGAACATTTCTTACGAATTTATCTACTGGACCATTTCCTGATGCTCTAGAGATAGAGATCATGCGCTCTACAGAGAATATAATCGTGATGAAAAGTAAACCTAAGAGTACAGGAACGATAAAACCTCCTTTATAGACCATACCCATGTAGTCGCCTGCAAGTGGATCTTTTGTATTATCGCCATCTTTGAAGTGACTGGCAGCTCCGAATACAAACTTATAGATTAGGTAGCCCAGCACAAATGCTGCAGGAAGCACTATTAAAGGGAGAATAGAGCCTGATTTTGTTTCATTTTGCTTTGGTGCGTTTGTCATATAAAATATGTTTTAATTTTTTAACAATGAATATTTAAGTCAAAGAATGAGTAGCAAATATATTTTTTTGATTCCATCTAAACAAAATAATTTTTAGAATTTAATTAGAGTTAAAGTTAGATATTCTTTCAATTCTCCACAAACAGTATAATTATCAACGTTTTACAGTTTACACAAAATATTATTAATGCTGAAAATTAATTATTTTTAACATCTTAAAGAAGTAAGTTTTTAGCCAAAAACCGAATATTATTCGATATAATAAGGTATTTGATCGAAATATCACGATGTAGGATATTCACCCAAGCCAAATATTATTCTGAATGAAATTTTACTCCTAATAATTTCACCCTTAGAAGATATACGTATTGAAAGTGAAAATTTAGATACTTTCCATGTTTTTTTGGTAAAAGTAAAAACGGTTCAGAAAAGCAATGTGCTGCCATGTACCTTCAGCCAGTGATGGTGAGCTTTCATAGATACATCATGAGCAGCCACAAGTCTCCAGAATTTTATTGAGTGATCTTTATGTACTATATGCGCCAGTTCATGGATGATGACATGGTCAAGGATGTCAGTGGGGGCAAGTAATAAACGATTGGAGATCATAATGTCATTCCTGCCGGTGCAGCTACCCCAGCGACTGGAGGCGCTTCTTAAAGTCACATTGCCCAGTTTTCCCTGTATCGTGCGGCCATTGATAGAATGGATACGCTCCTCCATTTCTGCAGCAAACATTTTAGAAATGACACTGGGTATATATTTCTGCTTGGCCTCCGTGTCATGCATAATAGATTGAGGAATATCAAAAATCAGTTGATTACTATTCTTTTTACCTCTGATTGTCGTTCCGGTTCTATTGGCGAGAATGATAAGTTCATATTCTCGGTCTAAGATTTTAATTTGATTTCCTTCCAAAGCCCCCGATAAGGCATGTTTGAATAAATGTGGCTTCTTCAATGCCAACTCATTCAACCATTTATTCATCGAAGTTACCGCTGCTTCCATGGCAGCTTGTGATGTGCCACGCGGTATAGAAATTCGTCCTTTACCATCCTTATAAGTCATGCGGATGTTACGCCCCGGGCTTTTGGCGATTTTGACCTCAATGGGTCGGTCATTGATATTGATAAAATAAGAGGTTCCAGTCATAAATATTAAGAAAGTAAACGAAGAAAGGGGGAAGTTGTTCAAGAATCAAAGGGTGATCGGGTGATGTGTGATCAAGTGATAAGGTGATCAAATGATCAGGTGATGGGTAGTCTGTATTCAAAAATCTCAAAATAATTAGAACTGTTACATCGGTGCTAAAATTTTAATTGAAGATTAAAATCTCTTTGTGGCCTCTCTTAAATTATAATGAGAAGATTTTCTTTTTGTGGTTATTTTATTTAAATAAAAAAATTCTCTCAAATCAGCTTTAAATCTTTGCACCATTGAGCAATTTATTGGTGTTATTCATTTTGAAGTTATTGTCCTCTGTGATATAAAATGGGTGATCGGGTGATGTGTGATCAAGTGATAAGGTGATCGGGTGATTTGGTGATCATGTCACTTTGTCTCTATTATCTAGTTTCTAGCGTCTAGTTTCTGATTTCTGATTTCTGATTTCTGACTTCTGATTTCTATCTTTTTCGTACTTTTATTTCATCCTAAAATAATGATTTAAAATAGAAAATAAAATGCCTGAATCAAATTGCCCTACTCATCCATTCAATAAAATAGCACTGAGCTTTTCAGGTGGAGGCTATCGCGCAGCATCATTTCATCTTGGCACCATGTCTTATTTGAACAGATTGAATTGGGGAGGCACTCCACTCCTCAATCAGGTCAAAATGATCTCGACTGTGTCTGGAGGTACGATTCCGGGAGTGATCTATGCACTGCAAAAACAAGAAGATAAAACTTTCGAAGAGATATATAACTTCTTATTAGACCGATTGGAAAATCTGGACCTCCTGAAGGAGAGTTTTATCAAACTAAGTACGGAAGGTATCTGGAATAACAAAACTAAGAGGCGTAATATCATCAATGCCTTCGCTGAGATTTACGATGAGCATTACACTTTCGGTAAGACACTCGAAGAATTCCGACATTTGGATTCTCATCTCGAAGCATTAGTATATAACAGCACAGAATTTAACAATGGTCTTAATTTTCGCTTCAGAAACAAAGGCAAATTCAATGGCAGTGCCCGGGTGATAGTTCCTTATGCGGTAGCAGTAGAAATTAAACTCTCTGATGTGCTTGCCTCTTCCTCTTGCTTTCCAGGCGGTTTTGAGCCCATGTTATGGCCAAATGATTTTGTGCATGCTGATTCAATTAACTTGGAAAAACACGCCAAAAATAATAGAACTGTCGGCCTCATGGATGGCGGCATCTATGACAATCAAGGGATTGAAAGTGTGTTGAAATACAATTCTAAAGTAGGTGAACCTTACTTTGACCTTGTCATTGTCTCTGATGTTTCCTCTCCTAATATGTCCAGTTTCAAAGCTACTAATGTTGATGATACTTGGTTTTCAAAGAGGACTTTTCAGGATTTCATCAAGTACAATGTGCGATTTAATTGGATATTACTTAGCGCTATTATTGCTTTAATGTGCCCTCTAATTTTTGGTCTTGGCAATGAATTTTTACAAGGAATTTGCAGTGGTCTTGCATTTTCTCTAATCGCTGTGTTAATTTTTAAAGTTTGGGCAATCAAAAAAGTCAGTAACAAGATTAAATCATCAGTTGAAAAATTAGTCGGTCCTAATTTCGATTTTTACAAAAGCAAAATCGGTCCACTTTCCATTGCAAGAGTGCCTTTCGGAACGCTTTCAGTTCTATTAAAAGATCGCATTTTTTCTCTATCTATTCTCATGCAGGAAGTGTTTTTAAAAGTGGTTCGCAGACTGAATTACAATAAATTATATGTGGACAACGATTACAAACTGCGCAGAATATCCACTTTGATCAAATGCCTGACAGAAGAAGATTTTCCAAAATATAAAAGTAGTTTACCGGATAACTCCACCATTACCTATGATAATTTTGTTGGTCAAAGGATCGCACAGACGGTCGCTGAGGCATCTTCATTTGGCACTACCCTTTGGTTTACAGAAACTGAAGGCATGAATAATGTATTACACAAGTTGGTCGCTACCGGTCAACTAACCATGTGTTTCAATATGATGATCTACCTAAATAAATGGATCACGGATGACGATGGTAATTTCGATAGATTGTCTACAAAAGATCAGATTCAGATGCGGGAGATGTTGGAGCAATGTAAGGGGGATTGGGTGAGATTTAAAAAAGATCCTGAGTTTATGGTGGGGAGGTGAGCAGGTGAGAGGGTGAGAAGGTGAGAATGGTGTAAAACTTCATGATATAGTTCTTTTTGGTTAACCTTTTATATCACAAATGTAATATTGCAATATTACGATAAGCCAGTCATAATAACGCTTTTCATAATTCAAATTACCAATTACCAATTACTGATTGCCGATTACTGATACCACAATAATCAAGGCACTCAGCTCAATCTTCGCTCATTACCCATTACTCATTACCAATTACCTATGAAAAGTGAGAAGTTGAGAAGGTGAGAAGAGGGTAAAACTTCATGATATAGTTCTTTTTGGTTAACCTTTTATATCACAAATGTAATATTGCAATATTACAATAAGCCAGTCATAACAACGTTTTTCGTAATTTAAATTACCAATTACTGATTGCCGATTACTGATACCACTATAATCAAGGCACTCAGCCCAATCTTCGCTCATTACTCATTGCCCATTACTCATTACCTATGAAAAGTGAGAAGGTGAGAAGGTGAGAAGGGTGTAAAACTTCATGATACAGTTCTTTTTGGTTAACCTTTTATATCACAAATGTAATATTGCAATATTACGATAAGCCAGTCATAACAACACTTTTCGTAATTCAAATTACCAATTACCAATTACTGATTACTGATAAAATAAAACAGCTTGCCAATCTTCGAGCAAATTACCCATTACCCAATATCATGATACAGTTCTTTTTTGTTAACCTTTTATATCACAAATGTAATATTGCAATATTACGATAAGCCAGTCATAACAACACTTTTCGTAATTCGAATTACCAATTATCAATTACTGATTACTGATAAAATATAACAGCTTGCCAATCTTCGAGCAAATTACCCATTACTCAACATCATGATATATTCTTTTTGGTTAACCTTTTATATCACAAATGTAATATTGCAATATTACGATAAGCCAGTCATAACAACACTTTTCGTAATTCGAATTACCAATTACTGATTACCAATTACACCTTATAATCAAGGCACTAAGCCCAATCTTCGCTCATTACTCATTACCCATTACCTATGAAAAGTGAGAAAGTGAGAAGGTGGAGAAAGCGAACAGCGAGCGGCGAACAGCGAACAGTATGTCCAAGATGGAAATCTTTCACCTAATTTGTTAGATTAGTTAAATGCGTGAACATTACTCATTACCCATTACTTATTTAAAGAGCGTCCCATTCAACATTCAACATTCAACATTCCTTCACAGGTCCATCCTCAACTTCAGATTAAATCTCCTTGATGTCAGATTGACGGGGAAGAAATAATAAATGTTGTTAAAGTCTTTTACCCAATTGACTGATGCGACGTTCTGAACATCCATTAGGTTAAATACTTCTAAACTTATCCAGGTCTTTCGAGTGAATTTGAATAAATTATGTGGCTTTTCATCGCGATTTATTTCGTCCCAAAGTTGGTAGGAAAATCCAATGTCAACTCTCTGATAAGTCTTGAACCTAACTGCATTTCTTTGGACTAAATTCTCGCCAGGAGGTCCGAAAGGCAGTCCTGACCCAAAGTTTAACTGCAAGTGAGTCCTGAAATTTTTGTTTTTAGGTAAATAATCCTGAAAGTACAATGACCCTGCAAATATCCTTGAAGTCGGTCTAGGTACATAGTCCACAGGTTGGCCGGTAACATCCTTATGCTGTACGCCATATATTTTTTCCTTTGTATCAAGGAAAGATAGATTTAACCAACTTTCAAAACCTGAAACAAATTCACCATTGATCCTGAAATCAATTCCCTTTGCATATCCTTTGCTGTCATTATTTCCACTATATCTCACGCGTACATTGTCCACATTATAAGATATTTGATCCCAAAGATCTTTATAATATACCTCAGCAACGATCTTTAATTTGACAGGTTCCTTCTTTCCTGCGATAAAATCATAAGTTATTCCTCCAATGACTTGAGCAGATTTTTGAGACTTGATATTTGTATTCAAAGTCCCATCCAATCGCCGCATTTCACGATAGAATGGCTGCTGTTGATATATTCCTCCTGCCACCTTATACGTGATAGGATTTTCTCTACCCAAAGGCCTAACCAGAAACTGTGCCCTTGGCGAAACTATAAATTCATCATTGAAGCTCCAATAACCCACTCTTGCTCCGATGGTCGTTTGAATTTCATATTTACTTAATTTCTTATAGGTAAATGTCTCTTGACCAAAAGCTGTAAATCTGGTCGAAGACACATCATTGACTGATTTTATCACACTTGCCAACTGATATTCTTCCTCTGCATTGGGCAATGAATAGCCGGCACTATCTGTCCTTGCCCACTCGTTGAGCCTATCTTTGAAATGTTCCTGCTGTACCTTGATGCCTCCATAAAGAAAATGTGAAGTTTCATATCCTTTGTCATCATTAAACCTTGGGATCTCAATACCCGCCTTTAATTCACCATTGAGGATGATATTTTGCAATCTGTTTCTGGCAAAGCTGTGTTGCACTCCATTGCCCAGCACTCCAATCTCTTTCGGCTTACCACCTTCCAGATCTAGTTCGAGCTTTGTCACCTGGAAATAGGATAAAATGTCAAACGCTTCCACCTCATCTGCATTATATACAGAAGTCAGAAACTTTACAAAGGAAGGATTTTGTTTTTTGGCTGGGACAAAATTGAGTGCCAGGCCACCCATATTGTTTTTAAATTTGTCATCTTCCTTACCCTCAAAGTCCGCACTGAATTTGTTTGGAAAGAAGAATCCTCCAGTCACCACCTCAGATTCTGTCGGTGTAAAATTATATTTAGCCTGATTGATATTCCCAATCAATGCAAGTTGCCAATTCGGTTTAAAATCATAGGTCACATATGCCTGAAGATCAATGAAATTGGGCAAGTATTCACCTTTGGTGTCCAGTGAACCAAGGATATATCTAGTGGTTTTGTATCTCGCACCCAGTAGATACCTAACCTTGCCACCTTGTTTCTTTATAGGTTTAAAACTTCCTTCCAAATGTGCTGAAGCACCCAACATACTAGCCATGAATGAACCCCTTGTTTCTTCAGGTCTTTTATACTTGATATCTAATACCGATGACAATTTATCGCCATATTTTGCTTCAAAACCACCACTGGAGAAAGCCAAATCGCGTATCAAATCAATATTCGGAAAGGAAAGCCCTTCTTGCTGACCTGCGCGGATCAGCTGTGGTCGAAAGATCTCAAAATCATTGACATACACTAAATTTTCATCATAATTTCCACCACGTACATTGTATTGTGAGGTTAATTCTCCACCTGATCCTGAAGTCGTACCAAGAGCGATCGAAGGCAATAAACTTTCAAGATTGCCGGATACGGAAGGCAGTAATTTGAATTCCTGTACATTGGCCCGGACCATATTTTTGTCCCCAATAGATTCTGCATATATAGTCACACCCTTACCTGCATCTTTGAGATTGAGACTAATATCAAGCTTCTTTACTTCCCCATCTTTTACAGGGTCCAGCTGTACACTCGCCAGATCGTAACCCACTCTGCGGATGATGACAACAAGACTGACACCAGGATTAACGGACAACTGGAAAAATCCATTTTCATCTGTTTCTACTCCTTTTTGAAGAGACTTTTCATAGACAAGTGCGCCTTCTACACCCTCTTTTGTTACCTCATCTTTGACATAGCCTATGATGTAAGTGTTGCTTTCCTGAGCATTGGCACGAAAAAATTGAAGTAAAAAAATGGTCAATAAAATGACACGAGTATAAAAAGTCATCCAGATAATTTTTTTGAACAGGATTAGAAGGGATTATCTAACCTCTATATTGTGTGATGTGACGGTTTTTAACAAATGAATTGTCTCAGTTGGATTTTCTGAAGAAAAGACCGTGTTTCCGGCTACTAAAACATTTGCCCCTACTTCTATTAATTTGCCGGCATTTGAAAGACTGACGCCACCATCTACTTCGATAAGGGTTTTAGCGTTTCTACGATAAATCATTTCCGATAACTCTCTTACTTTCTCGTATGTTCTCGGAATGAATGACTGCCCACCAAATCCTGGATTGACTGACATCAAGATGACGAGGTCCAGATCTTCAATTATTTCTGACAATGCGCTGACCGGAGTATGTGGATTAATAGCTACTCCTGCCATTGCTCCTGTATGCTTTATTTGTTGGATGACTCGATGAAGATGCACACATGCTTCATAATGAACGGTGATATTGTCAGCGCCGGCATCACGCCATTGTTCGATATATTTTTCGGGATTGACAGTCATCAAATGCAAATCCAACGGCTTTTCAGCCAGTTGATTGATGGCGTCAATGACAATAAAGCCCATCGTAATGTTAGGAACAAAAACACCGTCCATGACGTCGAGATGAAACCAAGCTGCTTCACTTTTATTCACCATTTCAATTTCATCAGCCAATTTCGTAAAATCAGCTGAAAGCATTGACGGGGCTATAAGTCTATTCATTGTTCTTTTATTTTTATGGGCGTGAAGATAAGGTATTTGTATGGAAGATAATGGGTGATGGAAAAAAGAGTTTATAGAGTTAGAAGTAAGACGATTTTATGATAAGAATTTGGGTTATGAGATTTAGAACGAATCAATTAGTAGCACGAATATTTTTTGGTGTAAAATAGGTCTGGATTTATGTAGCCATCTGAGAGTATGTTTTCATTTATCCTAAATTGTAAGTAAACGTTAATCTTTACGCAGTTTCGCCATTCTTATTAAAAGTAATACTATTATTTCCCAGATCCGGTAGCCAACATCCTTCAACTTCAAGCTATAATCTCCATTGCAAATAATCAAAACAATCTTCGCCTCATTTTCAATTTTCAATTCTCTTTTCCTAAGAATTCAAACTACTCTAGTCACTAATAAGAAGTCAACAACCAACAGCCGAAACAACGCATCTACAATGATTCCAGCGTTTTAAAGAATTGGATATGTTGCTTTTTAAAGATTTTTTGCATCATTTTTTTAACAGGTAGTGGTGTTTCCATATGGATCTTCTCTTTGATGAGGCTATGAGGGCCAATTTTACTAATTTCAAAAACCATTTCAATCTTGGTTACTTTCATCACGATGGCCTTAATCGTCACGCTCATGCCATCTTGGCCTAATATTACTTGCGCAGGATACGTGAATGACCAGGGAACTGGCCCTATTTGAAGTGTCTCATACACTATAAAATGTTGCCTTCCCAATGGTTTGATCTTAGAGATCACAGGATGTATAGAGGCGAATTTATCCATGTCGGTGAGATAGTCGAGAATGAATTCAATAGATTTTGAAGATGTATGTTCAAGTTGCATATTTTTATTTTAGGATCAACACTATTGTTCCTCCAATGATAAGTGCAGCACCAAGTCCGGTTTTCCAGGTCAGGGATTCTCCAAGAAAGACTGCCGCTATAATGATGGTCAATGCAAGACTTAGTTTATCCACGGCTGCTACCTGAGATACCTTGCCCATTTGTAACGCTTTGAAATAAAAGATCCATGAAAGTCCGGTGGCAATTCCAGAGAAACCCAGGAAAAACCAAGTATTTCTGCTTAAGTTTCCAATGTCCTTTGCTTCGTTTCTAAAAAATACGATCAACCAGATCATCACCAGTACCACTATTGTTCTAATAGCTGTCCCCAGATTTGAATTGACATTTTGCATACCAACTTTGGCAAATATGGCAGTAAGGGCAGCAAATAAAGCAGAAAGTAAAGCATAAATCCACCACATAAGAAAGCGTTTTATAAATATGTAAGATGATCAGCTCTTAAACAGTTCCCACGTCATATACAAAGCTGTAACAAGGCATATTATCCCAACAATCTTTTTTATAATATGCAAATTTAGTTTTATTAGACTGATGAGTTTATTTCCGTATACCACGTAGATCATCAACATGCAAAAGGCCCCGAGTACATTAAATGCTGCAAAAAACAATAAAGATCCGATATCTCCATTGATGATTTGATTCTCTATCAGGATGATGCCCCAGAACAGCCAGAATGGCACTTGTTGTGGATGTATTATGGCTGACCAGTAACCACGCCTTATAATGTTCTTACGTTCTGTTTCTATATCTTTTGGTTTTTCAAATAGCGCCCAAAAACCGAGAATGAGAAGAAAAGCTATGGCAATATATTGAGCGATTATGATGACCTTTGGATAAATCATGAGATATTGCATGAAATATAATGATCCGAAACAGTAAATGAATTCAAAAGTCAAAATGACAACAAGATATTTGGTCAATGCTGATTTATTGCCATGTTTAGCGAGTTCCAATACTCCAAGATTAATATTGGCGATCATCAGATAACCCCAGAATCCAAGTAAAAAGCTGATGATCATGAGGCTGAATTTACTTTTAACTTATAAGCCTTTTGTCTTCTTAATAGATCTCTGAATTCAGCAATAGTCATAAATTTTTCACCTTTCCGTGCATTGGCCATACTTACTTCCCAAAGCTTTTTGTAATGAAAGAAAATATCTTTTTGTCCTTTCAATAGTGGATAATCCGGCTGGTAAATATGAGCAGGCTCTGCACCTGCACCATTAAGTTCTACAATAGCAATGTTTTTTCCTGCCTTCAAATCTTCCAGGCTTTGACATTTTAAGTCGTAACGTCCATAATAAAAGCCATCTATTTGTTTGCTTATATGGTCAAATACATCTATTAATGACTCATCAATGATATGATTATAATCAAAAAAAGTGGCGCCCCGGCAATGATTGCCAAGTGGTACTAATAACTTTTCTTCACCAATTAGCAAAACGCTGTCCATTTCTGCTGCATGTTGTTCTTTCAAGGCATCTAACCGGAGCAAGGCTCTAGGGTTGGCCATGATTAGCTCTTTCAATGTACTTTTTCCGTTGCCATTCGCTTTAAGCAATTCTTTAAAGCAAACGGACGATACAGTTCCTCTCTCCTGATCAGGAAGTCTGTAATAAAAGACACTTAACTCAACGGGCATGTCCACAAATGATTGAATAAGAAAGTCCACCGGGCTTTTTTGAATATAAACTTTCAATTGCTCTGCCGATTCAATTTTTTTAATTGCCCAGCCGCGTTCTCCGCGATCAGGTTTGGCAATGAATGGGTATTTAATTCCAGAATTTTCAAGGGCTATAAATGTATCTTCTACTGTATCATTTTCTGAAACAAAGATTGTTTTTGGGAAATATTGGGGCGGTATTAATTTGAAAATGCTCCACTTTGACTCAAACATCATGCCGCCGGACTCTATGGTAGGATTGGACGTCGACCAAAAGAAAAAGGAACCGGCACGTGCAGATAGATATATGTAATAAATGGAAAGTGGAAAATAAACTACTGACATCGGCCAGTATTCCCAATGCAGAAGCTTGATTAAAAATGGATTGCTGTTGATAATCCTTCTAATCATCAAATTACGGAATAATTAAAAGGATAGGTTTCAATGAATTTCATGTGGCTGCTGTTTAATATTGAGATACGTTTCAAATGTATTTTGATTGACTAAGTCATGATAAACCATTTCAAAATTAGCACCATTATGATGTATTGTCGTGATGCTGATAGTCTTGACCTGTGGTCGGTCCAGTATTATTTTTGGACTATCCTGAATCTCATCTTTGTGCCAGGCAATTATCTTTTCTTTCTGTTCGATGAACATTTGAATATTAGATAGGAAATATTCAGCTCTTGATTCAGCTACCTTTTGTTCGTATAAAGTCGAGGATGACCAATTGTGCGGCACATCTTTATCTAAAATTTCTACATGTTTTTTTACTTCATCCCAGCGGAAGACCTTGATGTTTTCCTGATCAATGATTATCAAAGTAAAAGGTTCGATCTCGTGAAAATCTGAAGCTTCAAAACAAGCTATTGCATCAATATTTGTAAGGAATTCAAGAGTAACTTTACCTCTACTTTTGCGGTACAATGGTTTTTTTACATGATTTTCAAAAGCACCATTCATTAGACAAACCATTCTGCCGGCTTCATTGATGCCGATCCAGGTGCCTTTGACCGTCGCGTCGATGGGTGCCATTATTTTGACACCATCAATTTCCATCGGCTCCGGTTGAAATGTGGCAGCTCTGAGTGGACTTTCGTCGCGGTTATTGACTACGAAAAAGCCTTGTTTAAGAGGAAGGTAACTCAGCGTGCACATGCTTCTTATATTTAATAGTGGCATCAGCATAACCGAAATGTTCGCTCATGTGCATAGTTGGTTTAAGCTCAAGCAGACCAATTTTTAAAAGTGCTTGATGGTGTACCAGATGGTCGATATTATAGAGCACTTCCCGATAATAAGAAGACTTAATAGCACCCATCGGCAAATCACTCTTAATAAAATCCTGCATGACATTTAATTCAAAATCCGGGTGGTCCATATCTTTTTTTACTACTTCAATAGCTTCAATACTAGATAATATATTGGATTCTAAGGCAAGATCTCTTATGCGATCATCGTAATTAACCTTGCCAGAAGTTATACTTTTCACCAGGCATTGGAAATGTTCCACTACATGACGTGTATGTTGGCCGATGGTGGCTCCATCGAGCGTTTCTATAGGTGTGGTATATTGCGTATTATTTATCTGAGCGAGGCTTTCTTGAAGTTGACCAAATAGCATATGTGCTTTTTTGAATATCATTGAGTGTAATTATATTTGGTAAATAGGCTTTAAGGCTATATATACGAGGGAAATTGAAAAAGCTTACAAAAATTCTTTAAAATCTAAACTGATACATATTTTTAACAAATGATTATAATATATCTGAAGTAAAGATATAAATAGAATCACTTAAGCTGTGAATAATAAAACGTTGCAAATTAAAATAATCTTCTTTCCTAATCTTATATCGCTTTTAGATACGTACAATCGTATGTAATTGGATTTATTTTGCCAGATTTTTTAAAAAGTACTCTACTCCGAGCCTATATCCATCAAGGCCTAAGCCACTGATCATTCCTACACATTTGGAAGTGAGATACGAATCATGCCGGAAAGGTTCTCTGGCACTAATATTAGATATATGTATCTCTATAGCTGGACTCTTGACAGCAGAGATCGCGTCAGCAATGGCTATTGAAGTATGTGTGTATGCTCCTGCATTGATGAGTATGCCATCCGCTATAAAACCAATTTCCTGAATGTCGTTAACGATCTCACCTTCTACATTTGATTGATAATAAGAAAATAGCACTTCGGGATATTGAATGGCAAGCTCAGCAAGAAAATCATCAAATGACTGCTTACCATATACATTTACCTCTCTCATGCCGAGAAGATTGAGGTTTGGACCGTTTAAAATAGCAATGTGCATATTAATTTGCCATTTCTGATAAGAATACAAGCCTCATAAGTTCAATCTCCTCCCAAGTGATATCAAGATCTTTGAGAGCAGCAGTCGCAGTCTCCAGATTGTCTGTTTCTGCATTCATGAAATAATCAAAAATATCTTCCTTGACATATTCATCGATGAGGTCTTCAGTATAATAAGAGAGGTCTAGTTTAGTACCTGAGGTTACGATCATGTATAATTCCTGATAGAATTCATCTCTGTCGAGATTATTGGCCTTGGCGATGTCTTCCAAAGGTATTTTCTTATCAATTGATTGAATGATAATGACCTTGATCTTCGATTTGTTGACGATCTGTCGGACCATAAAGTCCATAGGACGCTCTATTTCATTGTCTTCAACGTATTTGGAGATGACTTTAATGAAAGGGGCACCGTATCTCTCGGCTTTGCCTTTACTTACACCTGTGATACTCGCCATATCCTCCATTGATACAGGGTATTGCGTCGCCATATCCTCGATAGAAGGATCAGTAAAGATCACAAATGGTGGTACTTTATGTTTTTTGGCTTCCTGCTTTCTTACATCATCGAGTAGTTTGACCAGAGCTTCATCAAGGGCTGCGGTACCTCCCCCGGATTCATCATCAGGCGTAGTATCTTCAGGAAATATCTGATTAAGCGGAATTTGAATCAATGAAGGTTCTTTCATAAAGTCATGACCAAGATCTGATATTTTCATCAGGCCATAATTGTCAATGTCTTTAAATAGATAATTACGAAGTAATGCCTGTCTGAATATCGAATTCCAGAAATTTTCATCATACTCTTTCCCGCATCCGAAAGAATCGTATTCTGTAAATTTATATAACTTAAGCTGTTGAGTAGGATTCCCGGTAATGAAATCAACCAAGACCTTGATGTTATAACCCTCGTTGAGTTCTTTGGTTATTTCTAATGCTAGTTGCATTTCTTCTGTGACATCTTTTAATTCTTTAGGATGACGGCAGTTATCGCATTTTTTTTCACAACCTTCTGCATCAAATTCTTCACCAAAATAATGCAATAAAAACTTCCTTCTACAAGCAGAACTTTCTGCATAAGCTTCTACTTCCTGGAGCAATAAAGCACCCATCTCCCGCTCAGCTACAGGTTTGTCTCTTAGAAATTTTTCCAGTCGTGTAAGGTCTTTTACCGAGAAAAACGCAACACAATTTCCTTCAAGACCGTCTCTTCCTGCACGTCCTGTTTCCTGGTAATAATTCTCAATACTTTTGGGTATATCATAATGGATGACAAAGCGCACGTCAGGCTTGTCTATACCCATACCAAAAGCTATAGTGGCGCATATGACATTGATGTTCTCCATGAGGAAATCATCTTGTGTCCTCGCTCTTTGTTTGGCATCCAAACCGGCATGATAAGGAGCTGCTTTTATACCGTTTACATTAAGTATATCAGCCAGATCCTCAGTGGTCTTTCTATTTTGTACATATATAATACCTGAGATCTTTTTATGTCCTTTAATGAATTGAAGCATACTCTTAATTGTCTGCTCCTTGGACACTTTAGGTCGGATCTCATAATAAAGGTTGTCCCGATTAAATGAGGAAACAAAAGTATTTTCATCATCCATGTCCAGGATCTTAACAATATCTGATCTGACCTTTGGTGTGGCAGTGGCTGTAAGTGCTATCACCGGAATTTTAGTTCCGATAGCTTCTATCATCGTTCTGATCCTTCTATATTCAGGTCTGAAGTCGTGTCCCCATTCAGAGATACAATGTGCTTCATCCACTGCAACAAAAGAAATATTTGAATTGTGAAAGTAATCCAGATTTTCCTCCTTAGTCAAAGTCTCCGGTGCTATATATAACAACTTAGTCTTACCATCATCAATGTCTTGTTTGACTTGTTTGATCTGCCCTTTATTAAGCGATGAATTGAGGAAATGCGCCACATTGTCTTCCTTGCTGTAACCCCTGATAGAGTCCACCTGGTTTTTCATCAAGGCGATAAGCGGTGATATGACGATGGCAGTACCTTCCATCAGCAGTGCCGGAAGTTGATAACATAGTGATTTACCTCCGCCGGTTGGCATCAGCACGAATGTATCTTTGCCTTCTAGCAGGCTTTCAATGATTTCTTTCTGCTGGCCTTTAAACTTATTGAAGCCAAAATATTTCTGTAATGCAACTTGTAAGTTGTCTTCTTTAACGTCCATTAGTTAGTTAAAAATAAGAATATGAAAGAAAAGGGTCACGACCCTATATTTTAATATCCAAGATAAGATAATTTTCTTTAAAAAAATAAAAATCTTAAAAGCAGAAAGAAAGAGTTACTTCAGGTAGTGAGAATGACAATATGAATCAGGCTAATTCATCTTATAAAAACTGAGTATAAAAAAAAGGAGGTAGGCTATTACCGCCTGACCTCCATTTTTCTATTTATAAGACAAATTTTATCTCGTTTCAGGGGCGGGCCTCTGAGGCATTACAAAAGGTCTGACTTTCAATAACCGCATTGCTTCATCTATCGCTCTATCCAATTGTACATCGATACCTTTGGAGAAAGCACCCAGATCTTCATCAACAGGTATATCAGGATCTACACCATGTCCTTCCTTAAACCATGTGCCATCCAGGTTGTACATTCTAAATGTAGGTGAAGTGATATTACCTCCATCTATAAGTTGTGGAGCACCACTAATGCCGATGAGACCACCCCATGTTCTGGTTCCAACTAAAGGACCCAAGCCTCTCTTTTTGAAATAATCAGGAAAAGCATCGCCTCCTGATCCGCTCCACCCATTGATCAACATTACTTTTGGGCCAAAATGACCTGCAGGTGGCCATTTCCAGGATTCTCCATCTCTTGTCGCCCAGTATACTAGTGGCTTCCTGTCAAGCATTTCAATAAATCTGTCAGGTATCTGACCACCATTGTTAAACCTTTCATCTATGATGAGGGCCTTTTTATCCATCTGTGCATTGAACATTCTCATTAGCTCATTTTGACCATCCAACCCTGTACTAGGTACATATATATAACCGACATCGCCATTAGAAACTTTATCCACATGGCTTCGCATGTTTTCTATCCAAGCCAAATTACGCAGTCTGGATTCATCGCTCATCGTTTTTACTACTGCTTTTTTTGCTCCTGTCCACGATGGTTGGTTATTATAGGTTAATTCCACCGTGGTGTTGTCTAATCCGTCAAAAGCGGCAAAAGGTTCACCATCTGTAGTAATAGGAATACCGTTAACAGCAAGTATGTAATCACCTTCTTTTATTTTTACACCAGATTGGTCCAGCGGCGAACGAACTTCTGCATCCCATTCCGCACCACGGATAATTTTTGCGATTTTGTAGTATTTGCCATCTGCTGCCCAATTGACACCCAGATACCCTGTACCATGAATCTTGCCCTGCTCAAGATCTCCACCACTATTATATGTATGTGAAGCGTTTAGTTCCCCAATCATTTCACCAAGAATGAAACTGACATCATTTCTGTTGGCTGCTCCTTCAAGCATTTTTAAATAATTGGTTTTTACACCTTCCCAGTTTACACCATGCATGTTTTTATCATAGAAATAGTCCCTTTGTATACGCCATGCATCCATGAATAATTGCTTCCATTCAGCTCTTGGATCGATGGTGGCGATCATAGATTTTCGGTTGATTGGCTTTTCAAATTTGGCTCCTTCTGAAGGATCTACGACAGCATATTCCCCTCCTTTTTCTACTAAGATTTTACTTTTGTCGGCACTTATCAAATAATAACCAGCACCATCCATTACCAACTTTTCTTCTTTCTTTTCGAAATCATAAAACTTGAGAGCTGAACTGCCACCATCGCTTCCTGTATTTGGATATCTCATAAACAGGATCTTTCCTTTCATCGGATTGATGGATCCAATGTTGCCTGGAATAATTGGAAGTATCTCCATCCTCCGCTCCATATTGTCCAGATCTATGTCGATTTTTGCTACTTTTTCAGGTTTTTTAGTTTCCTCCTTTCCTTTTTTATCCTTTTTAGCGTCTTTTTTCTGCTCTTCTTCCTTTTTCTTTTCTTCTTTGGTTGCAACTACATCATCTTTTGGCGCCAGGAAAGCGACAGAATCTTTACTAAGTGTAATGACACCGATCTGACTCGAATTGTTATATACAAATGTGTTATCAAAATCACTATAATTAGGATTGAAGACTTGACTTGTTGTCATAAATAAATATTTACCTTCCGGGTCGAACATAGGATTGCTGCAATTGTAAAATCCGTCTGTCACTTTGCTAGCCTTTTTGCTATCGAGATTATATAAAAATACTGCCTGATGAGAATTTGGCATGTCTCTGCTGTAGGCCATCCATCTGCTATCGGAGGACCAGTCACATGTAAATCCCTGAGTGCTTCCATGAGAAAATTGCAGTAACTCATCCACAGCATATGTAGAAGAATTGGAAAGGTCGAAGATCTTAATTTCACCTGCATTGTCTATAAAGGATATTTTTTTAGAATCAGGAGACCAGTAAGGTGTATATCTGAAGCCTGCACCATATGAGGTCAATTTCTTTTTAGTTCCTTCCGCTCCAGCTTCCATTACATACAGTTCGTATTCACCTGTAGCATCAGACCAGTAAGCAATGTTCTTGCCGTCAGGAGACCAGGCAGGCGTGCGCTCAGCAATTCCCGAAGTGTTGGTAAGATTGCGCGTTACTCCTTCCTTGGCCGGTAAAGAAAATACATCTCCTCTTGATTCTATGAGTATGCGCTTACCATCCGGGCTAATATTCACATTCTGTATGTAGTCTTCCACAGATTCAGAACGCGGCATTAAGGCAGACATATCAGAAGTAATGTTTACAGAAATAGTTTTATTTGATTTGGATGCAATATTGTATAAATGTAATTTTCCTCCTTGTTCAAAGACAATATCACCATTGCCAAGAGATGGAAAATGGATGTCGAAATCTTTGTAAGAAGTAATTTGTTCTATGCGCTTATTTGTGATATTGTATTTCCACAAATTCATGCGTTCCTCATTGCCACGGTCTGATATGAAAAAGATTTCATCATTGTGCCACATTGGAAATTCATCCCCACCTCCTTCTTGCGGAGATAATCTTTTACTTGTATTGTCTGTAAGATTATATATTTGAATGGTTCCTTTCGTGCCCCCTTTGTATCTTTTCCATGTCCTGAATATTTGCGAAATGTAGACTACTGCCATTTGATTTCCATCCGGACTGAATGCACCATATTCTGCATATTCAAAAGGCATTTTTTGATCAGGACCACCTTCTTTAGGAACCTTATAAAACTGGCTGAATCGCATCTTACCACTCTCTCTTAGCGAACTAAAAACTATTGATTTGCCATCGACAGACCAGTCGATTACCTTGTCACCATAACCGTGTGAGGTAAGTCTTTTTGGTATTCCGCCATTTGAATTCATGACATATACGTCCATATTTCCGTCATAATTGGCAGAAAATGCAATTTCTTTACCATCCGGAGAATATTTTGGAAAAGATTCCAGTCCGGGAGGTGAGCTCAACTTTATTGCCTGCCCACCAGCTTTAGGCACTTGCCAAAGATCATTGGCATAAGTAAAAATGATATTGTCCTGGGATACATCAGGAAACCTCATAAGAGATGCGTCAATCTGAGCATTAACAGAAGTAAATCCCATTATGAACAGGACGAAAGAAAATAGTTTTTTCATGATAATTGAATTTGAATCTTTGCTTTTACGTAGGGAATAGTCTATAGAATAGCCCATGATGCACCAAATTTAATTATTAATTTAAATTATACTAAAAGATTTAGATAAAGTCATCTAAAAGACAGATAAAAAGGTAGAATGTAAATGATACTCAGTAAAAAAGCTCGTTTTTCAATATTTTCTAAATTTTACTTGCTAGGTAAGTTTAAAGAACTAGATAGTTACTAATGGTTGTGGAATGTCAAAGAATCTCTCTGGTATCTTCTTGAAGTTCAGGAGATCTCTTACCCTTCTTTAATGTATTACATTTCATCTCAAGTTATTTTTTTGATTTAGAGCAATAGGTGTGGAATGACTTCTAGCTTTAGGGTGAGTGATAACAAAGGTTTTCTAAAAATATTTACGCCCGGCCTTTTGTATTTTATTAGCTTTATGCTATAAAATTCAAACTTGACTAAATATTCAATTATTTTGATTTTGAGCGTTCTGCTTATGAATTGCTCAATAAGAAAGAATTCTATAACTTACATAGAAGATTCTCCCCAACTAATTTTCTTAACCTATAAAGTTTACAATAAAGACAATAAGTACAGTGCCGTTCTTGTGGACTCTATCACAAAACCCGGAAAGCTGAAGGATAATGACAAGACTCTGGCAGTCAACATTTCTGGTAATTATCAAATTAAACAATCAGACCAAAAATCCAAAGAACTTTCCAGCATTTATGTTGCTGATGTCCTTACTAAATCTGTCGAATATGCCGATGATAAAGGCCAATTTCAAAAGAGAATCTTTAAGCTTGACAGCGCCTTCATATCAGTTCGAATGGATCTTCTTCCAGCCACTAGTGTGATCACTCTGTCCAGGATTAATGATGATCTCAAGAAAAAAGTCCTGACCAAAACTACTATTCATAAATAAAAACCGATCTAAATGAGATTATTTTTGGCCATTGCCTTTTTGTTTTTCATGAGTCTTGCATGTGAGGCGCAGTCTTTTAAGGTAGATACCATCTTCTTTTCAGGAAAATCTGAGAAATTCATCAATATAGTAATTCTACCTGACGGTTATCAAGAATCAGAGTTGGCAAAATTCAAAACAGATGCTGAAGCCTTTGTCAATGTTTTCTTCACCGTGCAGCCGTTTGATCGATATAGCAATTATTTCAATGTATTTATTGTCAATGTACCTTCTAATGAAAGTGGTGCAGATCATCCTGGCACAGCTACTGACGTTACAGAACCTGCCCATGAAGTGCAAAGCGTAGATAATTACTTCGGTTCAACTTTTGATTATTTTGATATTCACAGACTATTAGTCCCCTTGGAAGAGGGAAAGATATTCAGTGTTTTGGCCAATAATGTTCCACTTTATGACCAAGCTATAATTCTTGCAAATACACCATATTATGGAGGCAGCGGTGGTACTTTTGCTACGGCTTCCCTTCACAGTCAATCTATAGAGGTAACTATACATGAGTTGGGACATTCCTTTGCAGGACTGTCAGATGAATATTATGCAGGTGATTTTTATGCCGGCGAGAATGTTAACATGACAAAGGAAACTGATCCAGAGAAAGTAAGATGGAAGAATTGGATCGGCACCAATGAAGTAGGTATTTATCAACATTGTTGCAGCGGCAATTCTGCTCAGTGGTATCGTCCACACCAGTCTTGTAAGATGAGGATGCTGGGTGCTCCTTTTTGTTCAGTATGCCAGCAGGCTATTGTGGAAAGAATACATCGACTTGTTTCGCCTGTTAATCATTACTATCCTGAAAGTTTGGATTTGGTCATTGAAAATGAAACCATAGATTTTAATGTTAATCTCATCAAGCCCCAACCGAATACACTCCATAGTATATGGGAGTTAAATGGAGAAATCACAGGAGTAACAGGTGAAGAATTTTCTCTGAACGGAAGTGAGTTGCTGCCTGGTCTGAATTTCCTGGCTGTCTATGTGGAAGATACCTCTGAATTGATTAGGGTCGATGGGCATGACCAGATTCATCTGTCTTCTGTGGTCTGGAGTATCGACAATAATAAGTTAAGTACAGACAAAGTCCAGGCAAGTGCGTATGATATTTCTATAAAATTATATCCCAATCCGATATCTGATGTTCTGAATATCACTATAGAAAGTGATCTTCCCAAAGGTCGAAAATTTACAATCGAACTGTATGATATTACAGGGAAAAAACTCAAACATTTTTCTGCAACTAATAATGATAATACCTCAATCAATTTAGACGAATTTGCTTCCGGTACATACGGAGTAAATGTCTATGATGGAAAATTGAAAGTAGGATCTAAAAAAATAATTATAAAGTAAACTATAAAAGAATTAGCAGATCATAAGTCATTTTTTAACCTTTTCCCCCTTGAACTTGCTTTTTTAGTATTTATCGAAAATGTTTATTTATAGAAACCACATTTGAAATTTTTTTTAGTCAATTGCTTTGCGTTCGTTCGGCACAACCAAGGTTATTAGGAGATATTTGGCATTTTTGCAGTACTTTATAAAATCAAAATGTAGTATTCTTAAATTTAAAATTTGTATTTATCATAATGTTCAAAACATTATTCTATAATTGTCTTTATATTTTTCATAATAATATTACCTTAGCGCCAATATCCAATAATTCGTTTCTATAAAACATTCTATCAATGAAAAAACGTTTCCTTTTTCTATTATTTTCAATATTTGCTTTGGGCAGTTTGAAAGCGCAACTACCAAATGGTTCGCAGGCTCCAGACTGGATTCTTACAGATTTGAATGGCAATACACACCATTTGCAGGAATATCTTGATGCCGGTAAAACGGTATATATAGATATGTTTGCTACCTGGTGCGGTCCTTGTTGGAATTATCACCAAACGCATACTTTGAAAAATCTTTACGAACAATATGGACCTGACGGAACTGATCAGGTTATGGTTTTTGGAATAGAATCAGATATATCCACTCCTACTAATTGTCTGTATGATCAGAACTGTCCTTCATCTCAAGGTGACTGGACAGCGGGTGTACCATATCCAATCATAGACATAACGGCTACCAATGGACCTAACATGCCAAATAATTATGCCCTGAGTTATTATCCAACCATATATGGAATCTGTCCAAATGGTCAGATCACTGAAGTAAGTCAAGTGGGTCTCGCTACTTTGGTAAACTTTATGAATAACTGTCCTCAGCCTCCACCTTTGGCGATGAACTATCAAGTAACTGATATTCATTGTAGTCTATCCGCTTCAGGTGCTATAAATCTTTCTGTTTTTGGGGGTAAATCACCTTATACGTACGCTTGGAGTACCGGTGCAACCACTCAAAATCTAAGTAACGTACCTACAGGTACATATTCTTGTTTGATCACAGATAGTAAAGGTGATCAAATTACGACAGGAAATATTACCGTTGACGGGCCGACCAGCCTTATTTCTATTGCCAGCCAGGAGGCTATACAATCTACTTGCGAGCAATCTAATGGTAGTGTAAGCGTTTCTGCTACAGGAGGCGATCCCGGTTATACCTATTCATGGAGTAATGGAGCTTCCACGCCAAGTATAAATAATCTATTCGCGGGCACCTATTCTGTCAATATTGTTGATGCTGAAGGATGCAGTGTTTCTGCATCATTAGAGGTTTATAATATTCCTTCTCCAACTGTACTGATTTCTGACAATGGCCAACAACTAAGCTGTACCAACCCTAGTTTGGTTATTAGCTCTGCTGGTTCTTCTACTGGAACTGAATATACATATAGTTGGACCACTTCAAATGGTTTGATTATATCAGATCCTTTATTGACAAATATTACAGTAGGCGCGCCGGGACTTTATGTATTAACTATCTATAATACATCATTAGGTTGCTTTAATGCCAACTTTATACAGATCAACGGTGCTGTAGGACTTCCGATAGCTAATGCAGGTAGCAATGAATATCTGCCGTGCAGCGGTGGTGAAGTTTCATTGAGCGGCAGTGCTTCCTCTACAGGAAACAACTACACTTACCTATGGACCACTACAGATGGAAATATTCTTACAGATCCTACTGCTGTAAACATCGATGTAGATCAGTCAGGCACTTATGTGCTGCATGTGACAAATACTACAAATGGCTGTGTGGCTTCAGATGAAACAGTTGTAGAAGTGGATAATAACGTGAATGTAACCTCTAGCGTTTCTCAGATCCAGTGTAATGGTGCCGCTAATGGCAGTATCACTATCAATGAAACAAACTATAATTATACCTGGTCGAATGGAGCTACAACTTCATCTATTGAAGGGCTTTCTGTAGGCTCATACCAGGTAACTATCACTAATAATGCCGGATGTGTTTCTACGCAATCTTTCAGCATTACTCAGCCGGTAGTGCTTACTTCTACTTTTAGTGGAACGGAGGCTACAAGTGCTAACAGTAATGACGGAACGATTACTGCCAATCCTTCTGGTGGCACAGGACCATATACTTATGTTTGGTCTTCAGGACAAACGACTAAAAAGATCACAGGGTTATCACCGGGTTCCTATTCTGTCATCATCACTGATGCTCATGGATGTTCTACTCAAGGTGCATATGCTATAAATGTTCAAGGATGTACACTTAGTGCTGCGCCATCAGTAACAAATGCCAGCTGTTATGGCGCTCAGACCGGTTCCGTAACACTTGATCTTTCAAATGTAACCGGTACACCAAGCATTCTTTGGAACACAGGTGCAACTTCTGCCACGCTTGAAGATGTAAGTGCAGGATCATATTCTGCTACTATTCAGGATGAAGCGGGATGTTTGACAGTAGTTAATGTCATTATTTCTCAACCTGACGAAATTGCTTTGTCTGCGATTTCATCTAATGGACCTCAATGTCCTCAGGACGAAACAGGTACAATAGAAATAACTGCAGAAGGTGGTTCTGGAACATTTACATATCTATGGAATAATGGATCTACAGAAAGTTCTATTGACGGTCTATCCGCAGGGATTTATACGGTAGCGATCACTGATGGTTCAGGCTGTAGTACTTCAAAAGAAATTAATCTAAAGTCTCAGGATACAGAAAAGCCTTCGCTTAAATTAAAAACTACAGAAATAGCTATCGAAGCTAATGGAATAGCATTGCTTGACTTCCCTAAAATTGATGATGGAAGTTCAGACAATTGTTCAGACTTTACCGTAACAATGGTTCCTTCTGAGTTTGATTGTAGTTCTCTTGGCGTTCAATCAGTAGAAGTAACACTCATAGATGGAAGTGGCAATAAAACTATTAAAACAGTTGATGTGACTGTAATAGACAATACTGCTCCTAGCTGGAACAATTGTCCTTCAGGTGAATTCCTTGCAAATAGCTGTAGCGGTTTGGTTGATTTGGATCTATCTTATAATGATAATTGTACAGAAGTGCTTTTTGAGCAGATCAAAGGGTTGGCTCTTGATGTAGAGTTTCCACTTGGAAACACGTCTCAGGAATATGTCATAATTGATGCCTCTGGCAATCAAAACACTTGTGCATTCAATGTTCACCGTGATCTGGAATTGCAATTGAACGCTACACACAAAAATTCTTCTTGTAACTTACTTGGTTCTATTGAGATCACTCCTGATGGTGGTTCTAACCCTATCAGTTATGAATGGGAGAATGGATATGATGGATCAAAACAAGATGTTCAGCCTGGTACTTATGTAATCATAGTGACCGACGGTTCAGGATGTGCTAAGGAAACTTCGATCACGATCGATGGACCTTATGTATATTCAGTAGAGAACTCAGAAGTTGTAACACCTCAGTTAGGAAGTAATGATGGATCTATTGGTATAGAATTGAATGGTCCTTCTGATGATCTTACTTTCGCATGGACTAAAGATGGCGTGGCTTTCGCATCTACAGAAGATATTTCTGATCTGGAGTCGGGTATTTATGTGCTTAATATCTCAGATGCAAATGGATGTACTTTTGGACCATATACTTACGACCTTACACCTTCAAGTGTTTATGATGCGAATTTCACTTCTAAACTTAGTGTATATCCTAATCCAACGGCTGATGTCTTAACTGTCAAATATGATGGCAAAGAAAGTCAAATGTTTGTTCAGATTATCGATGTACTAGGAAGAAGAGTATCAATGAACAATTTGAACCTTGTAGGTGGAAAAGTTCAGATATCTACTCAATCTCTAAGCAATGGTACTTATAGAATGATCTTCGATAATGGCTCTAAAGTCGCTGTTAAACAATTTGTAGTTATTAAATAATTTTTTATATTAGATGTATTATAAAAACTCCCGGCTCAAACCGGGAGTTTTTTTTATTGTACAAAATGAATAAACAATATGATTGAAAAACCTGATTTTATAACCTTAAGCACCATTGCTAACAGTCCGGAAGGTACGATTGAAGATAATTCAAATCTCTACTTTCCTTTTTTAGAATTGGACGAATGGGTATTTATTATTCCGGCTGCTTCAGATATAGATCAATGGCATCCATCAATCATTAATTTTGAAGGAAACACTTGGGTACTTTTGTTTACCGATAGCACTATGGCACATAATTTCGCTAAATTGAATCCAGAGGAGTTCTTGAGTAAGGACGGATCCATTCTTTACATCCCATTAAAGGTAAAAGATGCCCTTCACATGATATATGATCTTCATGCAAAGGGGCTATTTGGTATGCAAATCAACTACGGACTTCCTGGCTTCTATATACCCATCTCCAGTATGCCCAACGTAATTGACTATTTGCTGAGAACAAAAACTGTTCTTTCGGCGATGGAATTGCCGGATTTATTCGCACTGAGTGTGCTACCGAATAAGCCAATTTAGGAATTGAAAATTGAGAATTGAAAATTTGGTAAAGGATGTAGAGAAATAATGATAGCTGATGGCCAATCACTTAAATTTTATGACCCGTAGCTTATTATATTTGGAAAACATTCGCAGTTCATGGAACTTGCTATTACTCATTACTCTTCACTTATAACTCATCACTTATATGCATAAATATTCAAAAGTAGATCCATGCCCATCATTGTTTTCCTTTCAATAAATGGATATTTTGATGTAAATGCCTCCGTAATATGATACCTGAAACCACTAACTTTGAGAATGTTAAGAAGCTCTCCTAATTGTTGAGTCTTATCATCCATCGAATGATATTCAATAAAGATGTTTTGTGCTTTATGGAGTTGACCCGCACAATCTTTGATCACATCATACTCTGCACCTTCTATATCTATCTTAAGAAAATCAATGACATCGAATTCTTCAAGAAGTGATTTGAGTCGAACCGATGGAATCTTAATAATATTATCATGAGAGGATTTGTCTTGAGTAATCATGCCTGACGCACCACCTTCTATTTGAAATTCGATAAATCCATCTTGTGTCCAAATTGCTTTAGGATGGATGTCAATATCAGTCAAGTCAAATTCATTAATATTGTGAGTCAAAATCTCGCAAATTTGTGGATCAGCCTCAAAAGCAATGATCTTTGCTTTTGGATATTTTTGTTTAAAATACAAGACTGAAAGACCGATATTAGAGCCACAATCTATGATAAG
>Ga0075152_10000128_pt1 | contig 58995 bp, 54 predicted proteins | sample JI61114C2DNA_FD_70964 | JGI IMG/M metagenome (GOLD analysis project Ga0075152, IMG submission 70964) | Wastewater effluent complex algal communities from Wisconsin, to seasonally profile nutrient transformation and Carbon sequestration -... | ecosystem: Engineered > WWTP > Effluent > Algae...
TCCCAATGAAATGGCGACTAATTGCGTGAAAATGTTTTCTGATTTGAATATTTTTCCAAGCCAGAGATTAGTAAAGTAGATGAATATAAATATGAGCAGCATAGATGCTGCTGTGAATAGAAGCCATCTGTACCAATTTTCTTGAAAGTAAGAGGTTGTTGAATATCCAAGATGAGCAAAGAAATCTTTAACTGAAAGCAGAGAAATAATTATATAAAACCAAAGCCAGTACGGTTTTAAAGACTTAAGCAATCTCATTCTTAGCCATAGATGTTTAGGGATAGACAAAAAGCTTGGATTAACAAATCTATAAAAATTCTTCAATAAATCTGCTCTATAGACTTGCTATGATAGAAGCTTTTCCTCCTACGGCATGGGAATTGAGTCAAGTTTGTACTTAATCTGAAAGTTAGTTTACTTACACGTTAAGTTAGATTAATGTACTTCTTCGCATAAAGAATTCAATCGTATAGTTGGTGCTTAGTCATTTAAATCTGAAAGCAACTATAATGTTTGTCTAAGTCAATATCCGAGAGGATTTAGCCCAAAAAACTTCAGATAATAGACAGAATAATGTAAGTTCATAACCATAGATGACCCTATAAAAACATGGCCGATCTGCATTTGCAAAGCACTTGAAGAGGAAGAAGGGTCAATTGACTAAGAGGATGGACAGTGGTAAGTCTAAATCCTAATCAAATCTAGATATCAAGAAATCTGAGGAAGTGCGTGTGCTAAAATTTTTGGTACCTAATCCGGAACATTTTTGAACTAGTTCTATGCTTTTTTGGTCGCGGACATTAATATACAGTCACAACAACTCTCTTGGACTGCAAATAAAAAAGGCCTAAGCTTTACGCAATAGGCCGATTAAAGACTTTTGGGATACAGTTAAAGACTTTAAGGTTTCCAGTTAAAGACTTTTGGGGTTGGTCACAAGTTGCGCAGATAAGCACCGATGATTACTCTACCGTGACAGATTTTGCAAGGTTCCTCGGCTGGTCAACATTACAGCCACGCATTACCGCGATGTGGTAAGAAAGCAATTGCAATGGAATTACAGAAACGATGGGCATCAGTGTTTCCTGGACGGCCGGAACTTCAATGGTAAATTCAGCCATGGTTGGAATCAGCTTGTCACCCTCGGTAACGACCGCGATGACACGGCCTTTGCGAGCCTTCACTTCCTGGATGTTGGAAACAATTTTCTCGTAGGAGCTATCGCGTGTAGCAATAAACACCACAGGCATCTCTTCATCGATCAGGGCAATAGGCCCGTGCTTCATTTCAGCAGCCGGGTAGCCTTCTGCATGGATGTAGGAAATTTCTTTCAGCTTCAGCGCACCTTCCAATGCTACGGGGAAATTAAATCCACGGCCGAGATATAAGAAGTTCGTAGCATCTTTAAACGTATAGGCAATCTCGCGGATCTGATCATTGAGTTTTAATGTGCGCTCAACTTTTGCCGGAATATTCTCGAGCTCAACCAGCATTTCATGAAATTTCTGATCGGTGATGGTTCCTTTTTTCTGCGCTACAATCAGGCAGATCATGCTCAGTACAGTCAGCTGTGCGGTAAATGCTTTTGTACTTGCAACACCAATTTCCGGCCCTGCATGGGTATAAGAACCTGCATGCGATGCACGGGCTATCGATGATCCTACAACATTACATACACCAAAAATTGTTGCGCCTTTTGATTTCGCCAACTCAATCGCGGCCAGTGTATCTGCGGTTTCACCGGATTGGGAGATAGCAATAATCATATCGCCTTCGCGAATTATGGGATTGCGGTATCTGAATTCGGAAGCGTACTCTACTTCAACCGGGATGCGGCAAAATTCCTCAAACATGTATTCGGCCACGAGACCTGCATGCCACGAGGTGCCGCAGGCAACAATAACGATTCGGTCAGTATTGGCAAGCTTGTTAACATATTCACGAATGCCGCCCAGCACTAATCTTCCGGATTGTGAATCCAATCGTCCGCGTAAACAATCTTTTATAGAACGGGGCTGCTCAAAAATTTCTTTTAACATGAAATGATCAAAACCGCCTTTTTCAATTGCCTCAAGTTCCATCTCCAACTTCTGGATGTATGGCGTCATGGGTGCATCTTCGATGGTTTTAATTTTCAGCTTACCATCATCGATAACGGCAATTTCAAAATCATTCAGGTAAACCACCTCATTCGTGTATTCAATGATAGGTGTTGCATCGGATGCAATGAAGTATTCATTTTTGCCAACTCCGATAACCAACGGACTTCCTTTGCGGGCAGCGATTAATAAATCGGGGTTTTCATGCGACATAATCACAATCGCGTACGCACCAACAACTTTTGTGAGCGCCAGCCGAACAGCCTCGTCTAACGAGCAATGGTTGTTCTCCTGAATATCTTCAATAAAGTGGATCAGAACTTCCGTATCCGTTTCGCTGGTAAACGAGTGACCTTTGTTGATAAGCTCCTGTTTCAGGGAACTGTAATTTTCAATGATACCATTATGAATAATGGCCAGCTTTTTTGAAGATGAGTAGTGCGGGTGTGCGTTGACATCATTTGGCTCACCGTGTGTTGCCCAACGGGTATGGCCAATTCCGATCGTGCTCGTAAGGTCTTTTCCCTCCAGGTAAGCCTCCAGTTCAGAAACCTTACCTTTCTTTTTGTAAACGTTCAATCCTTTATTGAGCAAAGCAATACCGGCACTGTCGTAGCCGCGGTATTCCAATCGTTTAAGACCTTTAATGATAACCTGCTGAGCATCGCGATGACCAACATAACCAACAATTCCGCACATATGTTTTAAAGGTTAGGCTTATTGGGTACAGTATAATACAGCTTCAGTTTTATGCCGCTGGTTTTAAGAACCGCACGGTTAACAGTATTCCCGGTACCGCTTTCCAGAAGCGGAGATCCGCTGGCACCGCTGGATAGGATTTTTAAAATGGGCGCTGTTGCCGGGTAAAATCCAATATGTTCAATGTTGTATTCTGGGTTGTCTTTGTTAATAAACAATTTTTGAAAAAACATGGTGGCATATCCAATATACTTCCTGGAAGTATTATCATAAGAAAGTGTCAGGGGGCTTTGGCCCGATAGCTCTGTAGCGATACCAAAATTTCTCAGATCGGTGAAAACATTTCCTACGAATTGAATCATCTTGAGACTATCTGCGTCAACGGTCATATCCAGCGGCAGGATCTTACCGCCTTCCTCTTTCATCACCATTCCGTAGAGACTTGAAATGGGAGAGATGCCGGGGGCATAGTCCGCTACCTCCATGGAAAGCTCTGCTGAATTGATTACAATATCTTCCAGTGTATCGATAAAGCTATAGTAATCACTTAAATCAAGTTCGGTTATGACTCCGGATCCATCCTGAATATAGCGTTCAGGAGAATCAGGATCGTTATCCGGAAAGTATCGCTGGTTAGGAACAGAAAGTCCGCTCAGGGCGCCAGTCCGTTGAGTAGTAATGCTACTAAAGGAGTTAGCCCCTACCCACGGAAAAGGTGTAAAATAGAGCGCTGTTATTAAGGAATCGTTAGTAGGTGTGTTGTAATGAAATGTGAAACGGCTAAATCCATTCAGCGGATTGAGGCCTACCACCCTGCCTGTTTTTGTCGAAACAAAGGCCAACCCTGGAAATTCCTTTTTGAATTCATCAAGATATTCCTCCGATATTAAAGCTGAATCACCGCGATCCGCGATCCAATCGAATATCAGGAACGCAAATTCCGGGTCAAGCTGACCTTGGAACATAATCGTATCGCGAGCTTCTGGAGACCTGTCCGATTGTTCCTTAAAGTGAATTTGGTCTAACACATAAGGTCTGAACTTACTGCTTCCGCTATACTTTCGGCTGAACTTTTTAATCTTAAGCTGCCCCACGAGTTCACCGGAATGCGAGAGTGTTGTGGTGTTGATGTACCGCTTAAAAAAGGTTAACGAATCCGGATGACCTTCTATTAATGGATAAATATTAATAACATCATCAATGGTTAAATGGTCAGGCCCGTACGCATAAAAATCCAGCCAAAGCTGAATGGTTGTTGAATCCAATGTAAGCGCTTCACCGTCCCGATTAAAATAGGTCGGAAAATCCGGGTCAGCATTTGGCAAGTACTGTGAATAGAAACCTGTATTGATTGTTCCCAATGCAGGATCTTCATAACTGCCGATCAGAAATCGGAACGCATTGGCGTTTACCGGACTTGCTGATACTTCCCATTGATCGGTAAAAACAGAGTCCAGCAGGAGTACTGAACTTTTCTCACCGTTAAAAATAATCTCGTGGTAGCGACCTTGAAATTTAGTTTTACCCTTAATTCCTAACAAAAAATCATCATCACATGATAACAAAAACAGGACTGCTGCAGCAAGCACCAGTCCGGCCCGTTTAGCCAACAAGTTCATTATATAAGTTGTAGTAAGATTCAGTATAGTTTTCGTCCTTGTCAATCGATTCAACTTTCTTTTCTCTCATCTTCTTGAAGAGCCCCTCAAGCTTTTTGTTTTCGCCTGCGGTGATTACAGCATCCGAAAACTCAACACCCATTTTAATGAAGCCCTCGTAATCGGCCGTTTTCAGGTTGCCCAGCATTTTGTCTTCAATGTCGATCATCTTCACTTTCGTCATGATGTCGTCTTTAAACTTAAAGTTGAAGCTGTTATTGTAAATTGTGAAAACAGTTTTCGTGTTTTTGAACAACGGGTCGTTTTTGTACGTGGTTTTCAGGTACAATGGGATAAAACTGGTGATCCAGTCGTTGCAATGCACAACATCCGGAGCCCATCCGAGCTTGCGAACGGTTTCAATAGCGCCTTTACAGAAGAAAATAGCACGCTCGTCATTGTCTGCGTAAAACTTGTTTTCCTTATCGTGGAAAACCGACTTGCGGTGGAAATAATCTTCGTTATCGATAAAATAGACTTGTAATTTGGCATTTGGGATAGACGCGACCTTGATGGTCAGCGGCTTTTCCTCATCGCCTACAGCAATGTTAATTCCTGACAGGCGCACTACCTCATGGAGCCTATTCTTTCTTTCATTGATAATTCCAAAACGGGGCACCAGAATCCTGATCTCCATTCCCTTTTCCTGCATGGCTTGCGGAAGTTTGCGGACGAAATCGGCAACTTCAGACGTTTGCAGGAAAGGATTTATCTCACTGGCCACATAGAGAATTCTGAGTTTTGACATAGTTCTTGGATTAATGATTTGAACGCGAAACGAGCCACAAAAGTACAAAATTTACCCCCCTTATTCAACTTCTTTCCGCAATAACCCTACCTTTACCAGCCTTTTTTAAGGCCATCCAACATGCAGATTTTCAATGAAATCGACCCTTTAAAGGCATTTTTAGTTGAAAAGCGAACCCAGGGAAAAACGGTGGGTTTTGTGGCTACTATGGGAGCCCTTCACGAGGGTCATTTGGAGCTTATTCGCAATTCCCAAAATGATAACTCGATAACGATTTGTTCCATTTTTGTCAATCCGTCCCAGTTTAATAATCCGTCAGATTTGCAGAAATATCCCCGGACTTTAGACACAGACATCGCGCACCTGAAAAAAGTTGGATGCGATGCGCTGTTTTACCCGGAAGTCGGGACGATGTATGACCAGGAAAGCTTTGTGCGGTTTGACTTCGGTCACCTGGATAAAGTGATGGAGGGTGAATTTCGCCCCGGGCACTTCAGCGGTGTAGCGCTTGTTGTATCAAAATTGTTTCACATTGTAGAGCCCGATATAGCGTATTTCGGCCAGAAGGATTGGCAGCAGTTTGCTATTATCCGGCAGCTTTCACGTGAACTGAAGTTTAACATTCAAGTAAAAAGCGTTCCTACGTTGCGTGAAGCCAGCGGCCTTGCGATGTCATCGCGGAACGCACGACTTACTTCAGCACAACGTGAAAAGGCAGCCATCCTCAATCACGTATTGAAAGAAGCTATTGTGCAGTTGAAAAACGGCAAACCGATTTCCCACGTTAAGGATGGTGCGAAAGCCAGACTTGGATATGATCCTGAAATCCAGCTTGAATATTTCGAGGTTGCGGACAGTGAAAACTTAAAAGCGCTGACGGATGTTAAGGAGTCTGCACGCCCCATTCTTTGCATAGCAGCTTTTGTTGGCGAGGTTAGGCTGATTGATAACATGTTCTTGTGATTACCTTATTTTTGTGACCTTTTGAAAAGTATGTTTATAGAAGTCTTAAAATCCAAAATTCACCGCATCAAGATCACGCAGGCTGAATTGCATTATGTGGGAAGTATTTCCATTGATGAAGATCTGCTGGACGCTGCCAACATGATCGAGGGCGAAAAAGTAACGGTCGTAAACGTAAGCAATGGTGAACGACTGGAAACGTATATCATCAAGGGAGAGAGAGGTTCAGGAGTTGTTACCTTAAACGGCCCTGCCGCACGCAGGGCTCAGGTGGGCGATATCGTCATTGTTTTTTCGTACGCCTCTATGGAGTTTGAAAAGGCTAAGAGTTTCAAGCCGTCCATTATCTTCCCTTCTCCCGAGAACAAACTTACATAACACGTGCCCGCTGCATTAAAAACGATCCTGCAATACCTGTTCATCTTCGGACTTACTGCTTTGCTTATCTGGGTTTCGTTAAGCGGACTGCATGTAAAAGAGGGTGAAAACAAATGGCAGTATTTATACCACACCTGGCAGGCAGCTGACAAAGCATGGCTGTTATTAATGGCCGGAATTTTTATGGTGGGCCAGGTAATTCGTGCGGAACGCTGGCGTATGCTGATGGTGCCCACCGGTTATAAAGTAACATTCTATCACAGCTTTCTTTCGCTGATGATTGGCTACCTGGTTAATTTGGTTATTCCAAGAGGCGGAGAAGTTTCGCGGTGTTATAACTTGTATAAGCTTAGTGGAAGTCCGGTGGAAACTTCGTTCGGAACGGTTGTGGTGGAGCGGATCGTTGATGTGTTGTGCCTTGTAATTCTTATTGCACTGGTGTTTGCAGTTGAGTCTGAAAAGCTATTTGCGTTTATCGCTACGCTCCCGATACAAGCTTCCGGTCTTACCAGCAAGCTTGCCATTGTCGGCATTGCTTTGCTAATTCTTGTATTGAGCGGATTCGCGTTGCATTGGTATTCAAAACGAAATCAAAAACTCAGTTCTTTCATCAAACGAACATGGGATGGTTTTAAGCAAGGCTTAGCTGCGGTGTTTCGGCTGGAGAGCAAATCCTTATTTATCTTTTATTCGATCGTTATCTGGGCCTTGTATTTTCTATCGAGCTATTGTGTGGTAATGGCTTTCAAGGAAACAAGCGTGCTGGGCATCAGCGCTGTACTGTCACTGTTTGCGATTGGAGCCATCGCCATGGCTGCTCCGCTTCCGGGAGGTGCAGGATCATATCACACGTTGGTACCTGCCGGACTCGTTTTTTTATACGCTATACCACAAAGTGATGCTGTGGCCTTCACCTTTGTTTTCCATGCCTGGCAAACGCTGATCATGATTGTTGGCGGAGCGATTGCGCTGGTAGTTACATCCTGGATTTTAAAAAAGAAAAAGGCCGATTTATGAGCCTTTTACCAAGCTAATTCGTTTGAAAGTAAAGGTTTGACGTTTTGTCAGTTTTTTCGAAATTGGTTCAAACCTTGCATATTTGATTGAAAATTAAATTACAATTATGGGATTTGGCGCATTTATTATCACTGGTTTTTTCATGTTGGTGGGCTGGATTGTTAGCTCACGACTGAAAAGCAAATTTCAACGATACTCAGAAATTCACCTTTCCAAGGATTTGACGGGTGCCGATGTGGCCCGACTGATGCTTGCCGATCATGGCTTAAGCGATGTTCAGGTTATTTCGGTTGAAGGCCAATTAACGGATCACTACAATCCTGCGAATAAAACCGTTAACTTAAGCGAAGCAGTTTACAATGGTCGCAATGCAGCAGCCACCGCAGTTGCGGCTCACGAGTGTGGTCACGCGGTACAACACGCTAAAGCATACAGTATGCTTGAGCTACGTTCAGCAATGGTGCCTATCCAGAACATCAGCAGCAAGATTATTAACTTTGTATTCATGGCCATGCTTTTTGGCGCTTTTGCTTTGCCAAGAGTTTTTTCACCGGATATAGCCTTGCTAATTATAATTGCCTGTTATGGGGTATTCGCACTTTTTGCACTCATAACACTGCCTGTTGAATTTGACGCAAGCAAGCGAGCGCTTGCCTGGATTGACAACCGCGGAATTGTAACCCGTCAGGAGCATGATATGGCAAAGGATGCCCTTAAATGGGCTGCGATGACCTACGTTGTTGCTGCAATCGGTGCAATCACCATGTTGCTGTATTATGTTATGATCTTCCTTGGACGAAGAGACTAAGAAATCAAAAATTAAAGTTTTAAGGCCCGGAGATAACCCGGGCTTTTTTATTTCCCTCCGGTTAAATTTTATATTTTTCAGACTGAATTGACGATTCCTAAACCCGCCCCAAATGAACTTTCAGCTTACTGAAGAACAGCTTGCCGTACAACAAGCAGCCCGCGATTTCGCACAAAGCGAATTGCTGCCGGGTGTGATTGAACGGGATACCCATCAGAAATTTCCTACCGAACAAATCAAGAAAATGGGCGCGCTAGGTTTTATGGGAATGATGGTAGATCCTAACTATAATGGCGGAGGGATGGATTCGATTTCCTATGTACTGGCCATGGAAGAGATTTCAAAGATCGATGCATCGGCTTCTGTTTGTATGTCGGTAAACAACTCTTTGGTGTGCTGGGGCATGGAAAAATTCGGCACGGAAGAACAGAAAGAAAAGTATTTAAAAAAGCTTGCGACAGGAGAATCTATCGGAGCATTTTGCCTGTCGGAACCGGAAGCAGGCTCAGATGCTACCAGTCAACGTACAACTGCGGAAGACAAGGGCGATTACTATTTATTGAACGGAACAAAGAACTGGATTACCAACGGCAACAGCGCAAGCACGTACATCGTGATTGCACAAACGGACACCGAGAAGAGACACAAGGGTATCAACGCTTTAATCGTAGAGAAGGGAATGCCCGGCTTCGTTGTTGGAAAGAAGGAAGATAAAATGGGCATTCGCGGATCTGATACGCATTCATTGATGTTTACCGATGTGAAGGTACCCAAGGCAAACCGCATTGGTGAAGAAGGTTTTGGTTTCACGTTTGCGATGACCACCTTAAATGGCGGCCGGATTGGAATTGCCTCGCAAGCACTTGGCATTGCAGCGGGCGCTTATGAGTTAGCCTTGAAGTATTCAAAGGAACGTAAGGCTTTTAATAAAGAACTTTCACAACATCAGGCAATCCAGTTTAAGTTAGCCGACATGGCAACCAAAATTGATGCTGCACGATTGCTGGTTTGGCAAGCTGCATACCTGAAAGACCAGAACAAGGATTTTGTAAAAGCCGCGGCACAAGCTAAACTGTTTGCCTCACAAATTGCACAAGAGGTAACAACAGAAGCTGTTCAGATTCATGGAGGGTACGGATACGTGAAAGAGTATCATGTTGAACGGCTCATGCGCGATGCTAAAATCACGCAGATTTATGAGGGTACAACTGAAATTCAGAAGCTTGTTATCTCAAGGGAATTGCTGCGCCAGTAAATCAGCCAACGACCACGCTGGTAAATGTTTCTGGGTTGAAGTATTCGTTAGCGGTTTCCATCAACTCGTTAGACGATAACGCATTGACGTTCATAATTAACTGTTGATAGTAATTAGCAGGAAGCGAGAATAATAAAATATTTTTGATTTTGTCAGCGTGGGCAAAAGGAGTTGTAATCTCCGACTGAAGACTGCCGATGAAATGATTACGTGCGATTTCAAGCTCACTTTTTGATATAGCCTGAGTACAAAGCTTCCGCATTTCATTTTTTATCTCTTGTAAGGCAAGCTCCCGGTTTTCCTTATTCACATCGGTGCCGATGGCCAGGTAGCTTGCATGCTTTAATGCAGCGACTGATGAATTAATGCCGTACGTCAAGCCTTTCTCTTCGCGGATATTTTTCATCAGGCGTGAGCCAAAGTATCCGCCCAAAACATGATTCAGCAACAACACCGCTGGATAATCCGCATGTGTGCGACTCACAGCTCTTCTCCCAAGCCTGAGCGAAGATTGAACACTTTCTTTTTTCTCGATGAATCCCGCATCAACAGCAGCATGTGTTTCAGCAAATTCTCTTTCAGATGATGTGTTAAGTTGTATGGAGTCAAAGCAATCCGTAAGCGCATGTAACAACGCGTCCGTGATTTTACCGGAGCAAATAATTCTAAAACTACCAAACCGTGTGGCATGAAACTCACTCAGCCACGTGTGCTGAATCTCAGCAATGTTCGAAAGTTCGGCATCCCGGCCATACGGATGATCGGCACCAAAAAGTTTTTTCCGTAACTCCAGGGAAGCGAGGTAGCTGGTTTTTTCGAGATTAATTTTAAGCGTTTGATTGTAAATGGCTTTCATCTGATCAAGCTCCAGCTGCGGAAAAACAGGAGCCGTGATAATTTCTCGGGTTAGGTTAAAAACTTCAGGAATATTTTTTGTAAGACCGTAAAGCGCTATGCTCGAAAAATCGTAACCCGGACTTACGTCAAAGTGTACGCCCAGATGTTCCGTTTCACTTGATATCTGATAACTATTTTTTGAGGCGGTTCCCTTTTGAAGCTGGTGAGAAGTAAAATAGGAAACTCCGGGATGGTTTTCGTGCCACTTACCGGCTTCGAAGATAAATTCAATCTTAGCAACGGCCTGCTCACCGCCACGCACCACGGTAATGGGTAGCGTATTCTTTAACGTAATTGTTTCGGGTTGAAGTAAATCGAACGAGCTGCTGTTTTGAAAAGCGGGCTGTACGGTTCTGTCGAGCATGCTAGTCGGTAACGGTCTCTTCCCTGGTTTTCGATGGCATCTTAAGAAGAACGCCAAATCGAATGGTTTCAGCCAGCGGATGTTCACGCTTATTGGTAGGTACCAAGTATGTTAAATCAAATCCAAAGTTGTTCTTACGAAAGCCTAAACCAAACGTTAAGTATTTCCGGTTGCCTTTAAGCTGTGCTTCTGAAAAATAACCGATTCGGCCCGCAAAAGTCTGATTATACCAATACTCTACGCCTGTATTAATAATGATCTCCTTCATTTCTTCATCAAAGCCATCCGGGGCATCTGAAAAAGAAGAGAACATTCCGCTGATTAAAGACTTGTCAGGAATGACCATAATGCTGTCGCCCTGAAGCTGAGGCGAGGGCACCAGCAGTTTATTAAAATCAAGCAGGAAGGTAAAAGAATTGTAAGGATCCAGATCAATTGTATAGGCCGCTCCTATCCGAAGATTGGTAGGCAGTGGACTCTGGTAGTTGTCGTTAGAATTTGAAAGCTTTGGTCCGATGTTCGAAATCGTAGCGCCTAAAGAAAGTGTGTTTGTTTTTGCCCCTCGTAATTCGGTAAAATAGTATACGCCAATATCTGCCGCTACACTATTTCCTGGCTTTGTATCAACAATGGATGTTCCGTTATAATTTCCAAGAAGATTAGAATGAATAAACCTTCCCGTTAATCCTACGCTGAAGTTCTCAGTAAGCAAGCGTGAGTATGTAAAGTCGAAAGCAAAATCACGCGGATGAAAAGTCCCTTCATCTTCATTTTCAATGCTTCGTGCGTAAAACTCACCCATGTCAAAATATTTCATGCTGGCACCGATGGTTTGTTCTCGGGTAATTTTATAATACCCGTTCAGATACGCAATCCACATATCGTTTGTAATCTTACCCAGCCATGGAGTGTATGAAAAAGAACCACCATACGCACTTTCAAAAAAAGTAAGCTTGGCCGGGTTCCAATAGGTTGCACTCGCATCCGGTGAGCTGGCTACTCCGGCATCTCCCAGTCCGGAATGACGCGCGTCCGGAGATATTGTGAGAAAAGGAACGGCAGTAGTAATTGGTCTGAAATTTTCGTCAGCCCCGAGTATGGTCTGTCCCATCACTAATCCTGTACAAAAAAAGAGGCCAACTAAGATTAAAACGAACTTCATTTGTGTTTTTTCAAGGGTTCAAAGATAGTTAATTCGAAAGAATAAGTTTTGTAACCTGCTCATTTTTAGAGCCATTCGTTAGAGAACGAACTGAAAGGCGCGCAAAGTATAATCCCCCGGATTGATTTTTAGCGAAATTAACACCCTGTGTAAGTTCAAGCAGATCAACCTGATAACTGCTTGATGGAACGCTGAACTCAGCGGTGTGGAGGATGTGCCCGGTTATATCATACAGAACCAGCGTGCCTTCGAGGTCGTCACCGGACCGGTTATGAGTGAACGACAATTTCGTTGTTGTACGGAAGGGATTAGGATAGTTTCCGAAGCTCTCAATAATCAGGTTATCCGTTTCGGTAACCAAAAATTCAATCGTAGCCTGAGCGGGATTGTTATATGTATCCCATGCTTTTAACGTAAGGGTGTGCCTGCCGGGTGTTAAATTTTCTAACGGAAAAGTTACTGTGCCCCGGGTAAAGTCATTTACATCGGCTATATAAAAATCATTCAGTGTGAACGACTCACCATCGAGGATAGCCGTTAAGCTGTTTCCAATTCCATACCCGGAAATATTAATTCCATGTGCATCGCGCAAGCGTGCGACAAGAGTTGTATTCGGAGTGGTAATGCCACCGGAGATAAACGTAGTATCGCCTACAAATAATGAAATAATCGGGGGAGCATTGTCGGCTGCAGGATTTGATTCACTCAATCCGATATCGAAACTTTTTGAATAACCGGAAGCAGTAAGATCCCGGGCTGAATCGCGGGCGTATAAACTTAACTTACCTGCCGCTACCTGGTAGGCAATGTTCTTCGGAACTACAAAGCTGAATTCAAAAATTCCATTTTCAACGGAGGCTTGTCCGCGGAATAAGCGATTGTACCATTGGTTATATGTGTACGGAGGATCTTCATCGCCCAGTGTTTGAAAAGAAACCTCCTTATCAAACAGGACTCCTTCCAGAACGCCATTAAATGATTCATCTATTCCATCTTCATCTCTTATTTCTCCGGATACCGTAACGGTGGATAATGATTTAAGTGTTACAGATCCCGATTCGGTGGTAATTGTATTGACAACGATGTTCCGGGAAGGTAAGGCTAATTGTAATTCCGGATCTCCGACTAATGAAAAGTTCCGGTTGGATACACCGCTCAGGCTGGCGTTCTTAGTCCTTCTAAAAATCTCTCCTAAGGTTAAAGGGCTGTTATCTTCCTGCTGAAAGAAGGCATCATAAAAAGCTTTGTTAAGAATAAAGTTTGATCCTGCTTCAACCGGCCTGCCGGTAGTTACCAGCCCGATAGCTCCTCCGTTTTTACGCAGCAAGCAAAGTTCCGCACCTGAAATAATAATCGGGTCATCCGCTTTTCCGAATTCGCAGGTGGCTGTTATCATAAGCGGCAACCGCTCATTCTCCAGCTTCTCGATCATCAGGTCGTCAAAGATTTTCTCCTGTGCCAGCAACCGTGCGCCTCCATGGCCGGTGTAGTTAAGGATAAGCACTCCCTTATTTATACTTTTTAGAATGGCTTCGTTTGTTTCGGGAGATATCGTGCCGGCCGGCCGTGAAATTTGTGGATATTGATCGAGGTAGATTTTTGAAACGTCAAATTCTGAATGATCATTATCAATTGATTCGGCTAGCTGATCTGCATCATCCTGGTGAAGGCTACCATCTCCATCATCGGCCACAAAGACAATTTCCTTTTGCCATGCGCCTTGCAGGGTCAGGGATGATTCGTACCTAATAATTTTATCGACTACGTCCGACATTTCTTCAGCACGCTTAACCGGGATTCTGCCCACAGACACGTTCATCGAATGATTTACAGCTGGCTCTTCATTCCATTGCCCTTCGTGATTTTCCAGAAAGCCGAAGTAATCGTCTGAACAGTAGGTATCTACCGGGTGCAATGAATTTCGTGACTCATACGTGGGCACAAAATTTAAATTATCAATAACTCTATTTTTGTAATCATACGATGCTTTACCAATCAATAAGACACTTTTTAGTGTTCCTGGACTTTTATCATAAAGCGATTTAATAAAATCCCGAATGGCCGTTACATCCTGCCGGCCGCTTGAAAACTCGTGATAGATTTGCTCGACTGTAACAACAGCGGTGGGAATATTTTTAGAATTCCGGTACGCTGCAAGACGTTCAGCCTCCTGCTTAAAACCGGGATATGTTATAATAACAAGCCGTGGAGTTGGTAGTCCGTTCAGATTTTGATTCCCAACGGATCCAACAAGCACCGGTGACGGAACATCGGTCTTGAAAGCAATAAATTCTTTTAAAACACTTGTTATAGAATTAAACGATGTTGTGCCGGCAGCAAATGAAACAGGTTTGGCAATTGGTTGGTACGGATTGCTGATATCCCAAACCTTTACCGAGGATTCTGAGCCTTCAATTTCAAACCGGGAGGCCGGGTTCTCCAGGCTTTCAGTTGACCTGAAGATTATCTGACTTTGTTGAAAGGCAAGTTTTTGTCGGGCCTGAAATAAAAAGAAGTTTAGAAAACCCATCGAAAATCCGGATGGCGCTTTTACATATGTATATTTTATTTTCTGAGTTGACCTGCCGGAAGCAGATATAGCCTCAGCGCCAACAGTAAGCGTATCATTTCGCTGGCGACCCTTAATTGTATACCGGTCGTTAGGTATTGATGGAATATTTTGTGTTAGTACGGACTGATCATTCAAGGCAACGGTAAAGGAGGTTGCTGAAAAAGCCTTTGCCATTACGCCTGAAACAAATTTCACGGTTGAGCCGGGCATCACATCCGTAAGGTCTGCTTCCAGCGTCAGCTCAGTTGTAAGATCAAATCGCTCACCAAACCACTCACGGCCCGACTTCAGTTCCGTGTACTCATCCAGTTCATGATAGGAAAAGTTTTCGAACGAGGTAACAGCAGGCAGTACGCCTGGTATCTCGGCATCGGTCGCGATTCGCTTTCCGTTTGTTCCCGATACAGTTATGAAGTAATAGTTTTTATCAGCATACAAATTTTTCTCGTACGCTATAATGCCTTTGCTCTCCTTAAAAAAAAATTTATCAGCACCCTGTCCATAGAAAAGAATATAATCATCCGAATTAAACTTGCCATCTGCTTCACCGGAAACAAAGATTGCATTCTCGATAAGGCCTGAAGGTCGCGGAGCTTGATTCGGCTGCGGCAGCATACCGCCTTCGTTGCCATAGATTTTGATCTTGCGCGGGTCGGTCGTTGAAAGGTCGAACCCCATTTTTTTAAATGTTTTGCTGGAGATTTTGTACAACCCGTTTTTCTCCACGGCAACTTTATACCACGAGCCGGTTGCCAGCACGGATTGCGCCTGCAAGGGGGCAATGGAGACTCCGGCTCCCATTAACCCAAGGAGAAGAAATAGCAAAAAGTATCTTTTTGGAGCGTTTTTCAAGGATCCAGCTAAAATTAGAAGGGCAAAAATACGCCTATTTTGAAACAGCCCGAACCCCTAACGACAGGACTACATATAATAGTATGATTACCGGTATGGCCTCGATCTTCAGGACTGCCAATAGTAATGCGGAAAGAATAAGGAAAGTAAACCGGATTTTATTCTCCTTCCAGGCAAAGCTTTTAAACTTAAGGGCAAATAACGGTATGCCTGAAACAAGCAAGTATGAAGAAATCGCAACGATCACACATAATATCCAGGGCTCAAAAAGTGCTATGGCAATGTTACCGGTAAGCAGTGGGAGTGATGTGATGAAGAGTGCGTTTGCCGGGGTCGGTAACCCTTTAAAGGAATCGCTTTGTGTTTCGTCTATATTAAAAATTGCAAGACGTAAAGCGGAGAAGATTGCAATTGAGAAGGCGAAGTAGGGAAGGTATGCATGGGTATTTGATTCCAGCAGCATCTGGTACAATACCATAGCCGGGAGTAAACCAAAGCTTACCATGTCGGCAAGCGAGTCAAGTTCTTTACCAATAGGTGAGCTTACCTTTAGCATCCGGGCCGCAAACCCGTCAAAGAAATCGAACACACAGGCAACCCAGACGAAGTATGCTGCCGAGGTAAGATCTCCCTTGATTACAAACACAACCCCGATGCATCCGCATAACAAATTACTGCATGTTAAGAAGTTCGGGATGTGACGTGTGATCATTTTTATTTTGTTATGGCGCAGAAAGGATTGGTTCTCTTTTCAAATCCTATGCTGGTCTCTCCCCCATGACCGCAATATACGGTAACATCGTCTGGCAGTGTGAAAAATTTTTCATGAATGCTTTTGATGAGCGTATTGAAATTACCGCCCGGAAGATCAGACCGGCCAATGCTGTTTTCGAAAAGCACATCTCCACCCAACAGTATTTTGCCAGCTGCATCATACAACGCAATGTGACCGGGACTGTGTCCGGGAACAAACAGTATTTTCAATTTTTGATTTCCGAATTCAACAAAGCCATCTTCCTGCAAAAAGGCATCAGGTGTTGAATCCTCATATTGCTGAAAGCCATAGTTGGAGGCATAACTACTGACGGCCCGTAATAAAGGTTCTTCTATAGTGTGGATGTAGAGTTGAACGTTGAATTTTCTTTTAACAAAGGCGTTCCCTAAAACATGGTCGATGTGGCAATGCGTGTTAATCAGCTTCTTTACAACGAGCTTATTTGTTTCTATGAAATCAACCAGTTCGTGTTGTTCTGCTTTTTCATAGCAGCCGGGATCGATCACGATACTTTCCTTCGTTTCGTCAAAGAGTACGAAGGTATTTTCAGCAAAAGGGTTAAAGGTGAATTTTTTTACCTGAAGCATATCGCAAGTTAATAATTCAAAAATAAGTTGGACTTTTGTTTATTAAGTCGCCAGTTGAGTTCATCCGCGTCATATGATTATATCGTTGTCGGGCAAGGCCTAGCAGGCTCCTGCCTTGGGCTGCAATTGCTTAAGCAAAGGAAACGGATTCTTATTATTGATCAGTTTGATGAGCATTCCGCTACGCAAGTAGCAGCAGGTCTGTTCAATCCGATAACAGGCCGGCTCATGACTAAAACCTGGAACGCTGACACGCTGTTTCCATACCTGCATGAATTTTATAAAGATGCTGAAATGCTTACTGGTGAGCGATTCTTTTACCCGTTACCGTTGTACCGGCCCTTTATGTCAGTTGAAGAACAAAATGAATGGATGGGGAAAAGCGCCAATGCCGAGCTGACCGGATACATTAATACGGTTAATACATCTCCAACAGATCCGGAGTTGGTAAAGAATAAATACGGTGGGCTTAGCCTGAAGCAATGCGGGTACCTGGACACTGTAAAATTCACACAGGCTATTAGAAATTACCTACTTCAACGCGCCACATTGCTGAACGAAGTGTTTGATGAAAGCACCCTGATCTTTAAAGAATCAGGAGTTGAATACGCAGGGTTTCGAGCGTCTAGAATCATATTTTGCCAGGGGATCGGAAGTCTTTCCGGTAAATTATTTTCATGGTTGCCTATAAGACCGCTCAAGGGTGAAACGTTAACTATTCAAACTGATCATATCATTTCCACTATTTACAATCGAGGTGTTTACGTTGTTCCGGGAATCTGGAAAGTGGGCGCTACGTATCACGCAAACGACCTGACGCCATCCACTACGGATCGCGCACGTCTTGAACTAACCGAAAAGCTGGATGAGTTGATTTCCTTCCCGTATAGAATTCTTACCCAATCCTGGGGGATACGGCCCACCACGCCTGATCGCAGGCCAATTGTTGGACCGCATCCGAACCGACCGGAAGCTATTATTTTCAACGGTCTTGGAACGAAGGGGGTAAGCCTGGCGCCCTATTTTTCAGGGGTTTTAGCAGCATGGCTCGAAAATCAAACTCCGATAAACAAAGAGGTGGATATTGAGCGTTATAAACACTATAATTATGGTGGAAATTTCCCGAGATGAGAGTTATCGCGCGCTTCTTAGTATTTGCCCTTGTTTTATTCTACTTCGTCCCTGAAGCATCTGCCCAGCGGGCCAATGAGGTATTTGGTAAGAACCGGATTCAGTATCGTTCGTTTGACTGGCTGTACCTGAGCGGTGAGAACTTTGACGTATACTATTACGATGGCCGCAGGGCTGTTGCAACAGAAGCGCTTCAATACCTGGAATCGGAGTTTGATCGCATAACCGATCTTATCGGCTACGCCCCGTATTATAAAACCCGCATCTTTCTCTATAATTCGCTGGCAGATCAACGTCAAAGTAATGTGGGGCTGAACCGGACGGAATACACCGTTAACGGAGAGATTGAATTTGTTAAACCCTACATTGAAGTTTCCTACCTGGGTACTGCACAAGAGTTTAAGCGTGAGTTGTTGTTCAAGGTATCCGACCTTATGATTAATGAAATGATGTATGGCGGAAACCTGAAAGAAATTTTTCAAAGCGCACTTTTAATGAACCTGTCCGATTGGTTTGTAAAGGGAGCCTCTGAATATGTTGCCAAAGGCTGGTCATCGGAAATGGATGATTATGTCCGGGAAGTTATCCGCAACAAGCGAATCAATAAGATATACAGGCTCACCGGTAGAGAAGCTGCCGTAATCGGGCAATCGTTCTGGAATTTCATTGCCGAAAAATATGGAAAGAGCAGTATCTCAAATATTCTCAACTACACACGCATAACCCGCAAGGAGGAACAAAGTGTATTAATAACGCTGGGCATTAACTATAAGCAGGTAATTAAAGAGTGGCAGCAGTATTACTCAGAAATGCAGGCACAGGTAAGCAAGTCCTACGTTAATTATCCTGACTCCACAAAAATTCGGCTGAGGCTTAATAATACCACGCAATTCACAACACTTAAGGTAAGTCCGGACGGCAAATACATTGCCTACGCGGAAAATGATCGGGGCAGGTACATTGTTAAAGTGCGCTCTATCGAAACAGGGAAGGAAACAACAATCATCACACACGGGAGTAAAGTAATCAGCCAGGAAGTTGACTATCGGCTGCCCATAATTGGCTGGTCGGATGCGAGCACGCTGGGAGTAATAGCGGTTCGCAATGGAGAGTACACCTTTTGGCTCTACGACTTGAACACACGCACCAAACTGCCACGGGAACTTGACAAATTTAACAACGTGCGAAGCATAAGCTTCTCCAGCAACGGCAGACTAGCTGTTTTAAGTGCGGACTATGAAGGCAGAAATGATTTGTATTTGATTAGCTCAAGACGCGACAGGATAAGACGGTTAACAAATGATGTGTATGATGACCTTGATCCAAGCTTTATTCCGAATACCAATAAAATCGTATTCTCCTCAAACCGTACATCGGATACGCTGAATTCAAAAACGAAAGTATCCATAGGCAGCCTGACCGATAATTATAACTTGTTTGTTTTTGACCTCGACACGACAAAAACAAAAGTGCAACGCGTAACCAATACGCTCAGCAAGGATTTCGCTCCGATTGCGCTCAGTGCTAATATTTTCTATTACCTGAGTGATCAGCGAGGCATTGTGAACCTTTTTAAGTTTGATCGTTCAACAAGTATTTACACGCAGGTTACAAATTTTTCAACGGGTATTCAGGAGTATGATCTCAACTTTCAGCACAGCACACTGGCCCTCGTAGCGAACCGAAAAATGCAAGATGAAATACACATCAGCAGAGGGTTCAATGTCAATCGCCAGATTTTTACTCCATCAACCCGGAGAAAAGAATTGCAACAATCCAGAATCATCCGGGAGAAACGGCAGCAGCAGGGGTCTAAAACCATGAGCATGAAGGATCTCATCAACGCGCGGTTAAAAGAGTCTCAGGAAGATAGCCTGAAACGTTCACCCGATAGCCTGACTGTTAAAAATCCCAGTACTTTGCCCGACAGCACAACCGTGAAGGCAGATACAGTAAAAATCACTCAGCCATCCTCCGTGGTTAACACTGATAACTATGTTTTTGAAGATGAGGCTGTGAAGCAAACACAGCCCACTGAATCGTTCCTGAACCGGTACATGAAAGCACGCGATAAAGCAAAAATTGCCGGGCCCTTCCCATACGAATCAAGATTTAGTGCGGATAACCTTGTGACTGCGATTGTCATTGATCCGATCCGGGGCCCAGGTCTTTCTGTCAGTCAGCAAATGAATGACATGCTCGAGAACTATCGTTTCCTGGGTGGGTTTATGACTTCCTTTGATCTTAAGAATGGGGATTTCTATGCGGAGGCTCAATATCTTCCCAAGTTGCTTGACTTCAGCGCACGCTTTGACAGGAAGGGTATACGCAAAGAAACATTTGTTAATGATATCGCATACAAGTATTCCCTTAATAAACTTGAATTTGGTGCGTCATTACCAATCAGTGAGCGTATTCGGGTAAGTGCCAAACCTTTTGGTGCGTTCACTCGGTCCGTACATCTTGGAAGAGCATACACCAGCAAAAAGGAGGTTTCACCCGAACCCACCAATAATTTTTACGCGGGTTTTAAGTCTGAGTTTGTCTATGACAACTCCATTCCAACGGGAATGAATGTTCAGGAAGGAACCCGGGTTAAACTTACCTATCTTCATTATCAGGGATTGAATGAGAGCGAAAATAGCTTCAGTCAAATTTCAGCTGACGTCAGGCATTATCAGAAAATTTATAAAACAATAATTCTCGCTGTTCGCGGATTTGGTGGATCATTTTACGGCCCGTCACCCAAGCACTACCTGTTAGGTGGTATGGATAACTGGCTTTTTAACGAGAGCAAATACTCAGGCACAACCTCAACAGGCGAAAAAAATCCACTCGGATTAGATTCACTAAATGAGGACATCCTTTTCGCGGAGTTTGCAACCAACCTCAGGGGCTTCGATTACGCTACGCTATTCGGAAACAATGTGATGATGATGAATGTAGAGCTACGCATTCCCATCGTACAGGTATTAACAAATGCGCCTATTACATCAACCTTCTTACGCCACCTGCAATTTGTTGGGTTCTATGACATCGGAACAAGCTGGTCGGGCCAATCTCCTTTTTCGGATGGCGGTAGTGCTAATTACGATCAAATCAAAAACGGTACATTTCAGATCAACCTGAAAAATTACCTTAACCCGTGGCTTTACAGCTATGGGGTGGGCATGCGATCTACTATGTTAGGGTACTATGTTAAAGTAGATGTAGCCTGGCCGGTAAAGAATTATGAGGTCGGCAAGACCGCCTGGTTTATCACGCTTGGCTTTGATTTCTGATAAAGGTTGTACTTTCGACTTTTAAATTTCCTTTTGTATGATCAAATCAATGACGGGCTTTGGCCAGGCACAGCACGATGACGGCACGCTTCGCATCAATGCTGAGGTAAAAAGCCTGAATTCAAAGTTCTTCGATCTCGGATTAAAATTCCCTAAGCAGTTTGCAGAGAAAGAACTTGATCTTAGAAATCTGGTAAGTGAAAAGCTGGAACGTGGCAAAATATCAATCTCCATCGAATGGCAACGGTATGGGGTGGAAGAGGTAAAGCAGGTTTATAATGAAAAACTGTTCCTTACTTATCTGGAGAATCTTAAAAAGCTTGAAGCATCGTCCAAGACGCTGGCTCATAATATTTTTGAGCTGGCCTTAAATTCACCGGATGTTATTCAAACCAGGCTTGAAACAGAAACGATTGAAGAAGACTGGAGTAAAATTGCTGAGGTACTGCAGAAAGCAATTCAGCAATGCGATGAATTCAGGAAGGCAGAAGGTAAGTCGCTTGCGTTAAAGCTTAAAGAGTATTGTAACACCATTTACAGTTCGCTCAAAAAAGTTGAAGAACTCGATCCAAAACGGGTTGAGAAAATCAGGGCCCGTATTAAAGGAAACATTTCTGCTTTCCTGGGCGAAGAAGGATACGACAAGAACAGACTTGAACAGGAAATTATTTTTTATATAGAAAAGCTTGATATCCATGAAGAGCGTGTTCGCCTGAGAACGCACCTGGATTATTTCATACAAATACTGGAGGAGAAGCAATCCAACGGTAAAAAGCTTGGGTTTCTTTCGCAGGAAATTGGCCGTGAAATCAACACCATCGGCTCAAAAGCCAATGATGCTGAAATGCAAAAACACGTGGTGGCCATGAAGGAAGAGCTTGAAAAAATTAAAGAACAGCTAAATAACGTTCTTTAATTATTTCACAGCGATCGTTCCCTCTACACCCTCTTCCAGCGTTTTACCGGATACAGCAGAAGCAAGAATCTTAATCATGGAAACGAGCTTACCACTTTTCGTATCCCAATAGAATCCTTCTTCCGGAGCTACTTTAATTACCGTTACCCGCGGATCGTCTTTCCCGTCAAACCAGGCATTGGCAATACCATTCCAAAGTTCATCGATCTTGTGTTTGTCGCGCGTGATTGTCGCAGTTCCATACAGTGAAAGAAATTCATAATCTGACGTGTTAATAAAAAAAAGTTGAACACGGTTATCAATCTGAATCTCGGCATTTTTATCGCTGTCGCCAGAGCTTAGAAACCAAAAATTCCCCTGGTCGCAAACTTTTTGAACGCCCATGGGTCGTGTGGTAAGCGGTACCTGGGTTAATCGTGTTGTAAACAGGCATGTAGACTCATGTTTAACGAGTTCTTTAAACTTATCAATGGCTTCCTGGTGCGTAAGATTTTTTATGTCGGAAGCGCCCTTTTGGCTATCGGCTGATTTTTTTTCCATAGTGTAATGATTTAGCCTGAAGCACTTCAAATTATATTCCAAAAGGGTTTTAGTATTTTTGTTGAGCCTGGGGGCATAAAACGAAGAGTCTCCGCGTGAGTGCTTAAACAGACAGTAGAGTAATTGTAGAGATATTTACGCGGAATGAAAGACTTCAAAAAATATTACATCATTCCGGCACCTCCTGAAGATGTTTACCTGGCATTAACCCTTGAGCACACCATCATACTATGGACGGGTGCGAAGGCTGAAATGAAAGCAGAACCCGGAACCGAGTTTTCACTCTGGGATGGAAGCATTGTTGGAAAGAACCTTGAGTTTGATCCTGGGAAGAAGATTGTGCAGCAATGGTATTTTGGCGACAATCCCGAAGAGTCCATTGTCACGATTAAACTTCACCCGGATTCTAAAGGCACTTCATTTGAAGTACGTCATAGTAATATTCCCGATGATGACTATGATGACATTATCGATGGGTGGGACAACATTTATGTGGGTTCGCTACAGGACTTCTATCAGGAATGACGGTTAGAACATGTACCCGAACGAAATATCAATCCGCGTTGCACTGTCTTTATTAGCTCCGTTATCAATCATCTGCATCAATCGTGCTCCCGCAAAAAGTCTTGTGCCTGCATGATGAATATCGCCACCAATGCTCAGAAAGCCCGGACGTTCGTAACCCTTGGTTTGGTTGTACTCTCCGCTCGGCTTGCCAACCTGAAATCCGATATCGTAGTAAGCGTACCCATCTAACCATAGCTTTTCAGTGATTACATAGGATATTTTAAATGCAGGTCCAACACTCAGGAAATATCCTGCAGGATCAAGAATCCTTGCACCGGTGGAGTCAGCATTCTCACGCTTTGAAGCAAAGATGTAGTCCCCCATGCTGAATCCTGGCGATATTAATAAACGATCTGTGGCAATTAAGTTTCCATAAAACTGGTGGGACCCCAGGAAACCATTTCCAAAAGCTTGCTCAGTTTTCCTTCCATCCATTTCTTCCATGTTGAAGAGCAGGAAAATCAAATCGCCCAACGTTGAGTTCTCAAATCTCCAACACCATTCCCCGCGCTCGTACTTATCTTTTCGCAGCCTCAGGTTTACGGTAAACCCGCCATAGGATTCTGTGTACTTGGCAGAGACTGTTGTGTATCGCGCAAATACAAGCAATGTATTTTCCGTAAAAGCATTATCGCCTTTGTTGTTATCCAGGCCACCAAAGCTTTGCGCAAAAATACTTCCCGGCAGAAAGCACACCAGGAAAAGGGTGCGGAAGGTTTTCATAACTTTTTTCTGCTAAGCTATCGGTAGGGGTTTCCCACCTCAATACCCACTACCACGGATATTACTGTGGGATCATTACGGATTAATTTTTATTTTGAGGAATGGTTACACGGAAGGAGGTTAGCAAGTGGGCACTGGCTTTCCCTGAAACGGTTGAAATGCCGCACTTTGAAAAGACCTCGTTCCGGGTTGCAAAGAAAATATTTGCCACACTCGATACGAAAAATCAAAAGGTTGTAGTGAAGTTGAACGAGATTGATCAATCTGTATTCAGTACAGGCAAGACTGGGATAAGTCCGCTTCAAAATGCCTGGGGAAAACAAGGCTGGACAATGATCGATCTGAAAAAAGTAAGGAAAACGTTGTTCAAAGACGCATTGCAAACAGCGTATTGCGAAGTAGCGCCTAAAAGCTCCGGGAGATTTTCCTAAGCAGAGCGTAGTTATGATTCCTCTGTACGTGTTAACCAGGTAACTCTTGAGATTTCGACATTTCTCCATTTCCCAAGCTTGCGCACCTGACTATCGAATAAAAGATCTCCCCTCTTTTTGAAACGCTTATTCATGGTGTCCTTAATAATCCATAAGCCGTCAATTTGAGGATCACCTGCTGTAACAAGAACGGTATCGCCATACTTGAATTCTCCGTTCCAGCGTTTCAGCAAATCACGTGACAATGCCATCCAGCGCACCTTTTGATTTTTTAAATCATCCACATTTATTTTTGAATTGCTGGCCGTGATCAACGGAGTTTTGTCGCATTGGTTTTTTGTCGGATGATAAATAGTAAGCGCATCCAGTACAACACGATTGTTATTCCGTATGTAGATTTTTTCCCCGGTATGGCTCATCCGTGTGGAGGTAGCCACAAGCGGCATTAAAATCAACGATAGGAGTATAATATGTATTGAGATAATCTTTTTCATAACCTGTTGTAAACATTAAATCCATAAAAATCAGCGGTATTTAGTGTACTCAGGTAATGCTATGGAAAGATCGTGCCAGGGTTACCCGGATGGTAAAAAAAGGCCTCAGAAGCGGTTATTTGTCGCATTTTGGCGGAAAAAATTTCCACAACCCCGCGAGATAAAGTAGTCAATAGCGTGCTATTCAACGTTGTTTTTGATGGCATGTTTTTCGAGCTATGGCAGAAGAAACAAATTCAAAAAACAAGTACTATGAAAAATCAACTCGTTAAAATAACAGGCGTGTTCTTATTGGCTTTTTTACTGGCAGGGTATTCAGCTATTGCGCAAAATAAATTAACATGGGATAAAATCGGAACAGAAACGGTTGACTATACAATCGACCACGATGTTGTTTCCCTGAATAAAAGCCAGCAGACTTACACTGCCCTGAAAATTAAAGTACTCGATGGCACGTTGAACGTTCATAAAGCAACTGTTCATTTTGCCAATGGCGACAAGCAGGATATTGAGCTTCCGGAAGTTTTGGGGAAGGATAATGATGGGAAGTTGATTGACCTTACAGGTAATAAGCGAATTATCGAAAAAGTAACATTCTGGTATGATACCAAGAATGAAAACAGCGAAAAAGCAACCGTAGAAGTTTGGGCCAGGAAGTAGATACTGAATATTTTTCTCGTGAAAAAAGACCTCGCCTGAGCGGGGCTTTTTTATGCCTGACATTTTCAGGATTTCGGCTTACCTTGAGCCAGATTATTTTTCTACTATGAAGAAGTACTTTTTAGTTCTGTTTTCGATCAGTCTAACGTTATCGGCATTTTCTCGGCAAGCATTCGAGAAATATTACACCGATTTGCGTTCTGAATTCTCTGCTGATAACACCCATCAAACAACTGCATTTGTAGAGCAGCGTTGGCGACTGGCGGGTAACAAGGGCTTCGATGAAAGCATTTATTATGTTGAAAAAATTCTGAAGGATGCCGGGTATAAAAAAGAAGTTAGCGGAGAAGCTGACGGTCCGCTTACCTATCGGATCGAAACGCGTAAAATGAAACAACCTACCTGGGAACCTATAAATGCATCATTAACGATAGCAGGTGAAACAGTTCCGGTATTACAGTTCGCTACTAACCGAAATATGATTGCTACCCATTCAGCCAGCACTCCTGCAGAAGGTATAACAGCTGAAGTAATTGATCTTGGTAAAGGCAAAAAGGAAGACTTCGAAGGGAAAGATCTTACGGGGAAAATTGTCATGGCTGAAGCGGGTGCATTTCAACTGTACAGGCAAGCTATAGCAAAAGGAGCTATTGGGGTTTTAGCGTACTCACTACCCAAGTACACCCAACCTGAAAAAAATGTTAACTCAATCCAGTTCCAAAGTATTCCCTATACGGATTCGGTAAGCCAGAGGTGGGCACTTATGCTTTCCTATCAGGCTAAGGAAAGGCTGAGGGCAGCGTTGGCAAAAGGGCCAGCAAGCGTTCATGTAAAAATTGAAACAAAAATTTACCGCGCAGAGGAATTAACAATCGTTGCGAATGCTCGCGGGAGCGTTACGCCAGACGAACGGTTTGTATACAGCGCACACGTACAGGAGCCTGGCGCGAACGATAACGCTACAGGTGTTGCCACGTTGGCCGAAATGGCTCGAACAACCGCACAGCTCATTCAACAAAAGAAATTTATCCCGCAACGAACCATTACTTTTTTGTGGGGCGATGAGATTGTATCCACCGACCGTTACATCAAGGATGACGGGAAGCGTGCCGCAGGCATTAAGTGGGGATTAAGCCTCGACATGGTAGGAGAGGATGTTTCGAAAACAGGCGGATCATTTTTGATTGAGAAGATGCCAGATCCGTCTGCGATCTGGACACGTGGCAAAGAAAAGCACACCGAGTGGGGCGGAAGCGTGCTCAAAGAATCGCAGATGTTCCCGCATTACTTTAATGATTTATTATTGAATCGCTGTTTGCAGCAGGCAAAGTCTAACGGCTGGGTTGTCAACACCAATCCATTCGAAGGCGGAAGTGATCATACTCCATTTCTGCAAGCAAAAATTCCAGGTCTCCTAATGTGGCATTTTACGGATGTGTACTATCATACGGATGGCGATCGCCTCGAAATGACTTCATCCGAAGAAATGAAAAACGTTGGCGTTAGTGCATTAGCGACTGCGTATGTTCTCGCATCCGCGGATGAAGCAGCAACGATCACGTTGATCGAGGAGATAAAGAAAAGCGCGCTCGACCGGCTGAATGTAGAATTTGTGTTAAGTAAGGATGCTGTTGTTAAAGGTGCGAAGGTTACGGATGAGCAACATATTCTGGAAGTGTGGACTTCCTACTACACTGCTGCCATTGATAAAATGACCGAAATACCCGTAAAAGGCACTACGAAGAAGATTGACACTAAAATTGCTGCTGCTAAAGCTGATCTTCAAAAAAAGCTCGAAGAGCTGAACAAGACGCTTGATTAATAAAGCAGTTATATGATAAAAATTTTGGCTCTTATCCTGGTTGTGCTTGGCATTGCCGGATTAATTATTGGAGTGATGGGAATTTTCGGACCAAACATGGTAAGCCTTAGCCCATGGGCGATGGCTATCCTGGGGTTTATCTTTTTTGTTTCGGGTATTGGCCTGCTGAAAAGAAGAAGAGACACGGACGAAATCTGATTTCTTTTAGAACGAGAAAAAATTTCTGACCGTCCAGCGTTTCTTGCTGGATACACTTTTCTGTTCCGCAAGCTTCAGGTTAACATGAAGAAAATCTTCATTGACCATGGATACCTGTAAAGTATCGAACCCGGTGGAAGTAAAAACTAAAATATCGTTAGCCGTTGGCTTTTCAACGATCATGGAGAACCATCCATTCGCATCGGTTTGAGCTTCAAGGTTTGTTCCTTTGAGCCTTACTGTAATTCCGGAAAGAGCAGATAAATCCATTGAAGACCGCACAATTCCTTCAACCGTTTTAGCGACAGCTTTATCATTGATTTTACCTCTGAATAATTCGGCCCTTACCAGGGTGGTATGATTAAAATTGCCCCACTTGGCAATGCCGGGTTTCGGAATTATGAGCGAAATCGAGCTTTTCATGGCTTTTCTGGCTGGTAATGCTGATGAGATGCAGAACCGGCCCGAATTCCATAATGTCCAGGGGTTCAATTTTCTTTATCCGGACTCTCTTTCTTGGGTAACAAAAATGTACTTAATGGCTGGTAATTAGAGAGCAGCACGTATCCGATTATCATGTTGAGAATATTGATGCCTAATCGGACGTAGCTTTGAGTATCCAGGTTAGATTGAAGTCTTAGTTCTTCAGATGTTGCTACTTTGCTTTTTATAAAAAAAAATGAACTGTTTAAAAAAGGCGCCAGATTTTCGATAAAAATCAAGCCTCCTATTAAAATAATACCAACATTCAGAATACTTTTTTCATTTAGATTTTGAAGTCCGATTACATCGGAATCAAACCCTTTATCAAGTTTGAGTTTTTCTATAAAAAAATCAGGATTGAATGTCAGGAAAAAGAAAAGCGCAACAAGCAAAAGTGTCATAATCGTGGGCCAAATAGACAGCATCCATTCATTATTACCTTCATTGAAAAGATAGAAATAAGGCAGCACTGTGTTAGGCAAACTCTGGAACACGTAAATCACAAGTAAGTAAAGTCCAAGCAACTTGATCACAAGCCGGAAGAAATCTTTTGTTTTCATGGGGGCAAATTTCTTCCAAGATAGAAATATTCTGTGGCGCGGAGGGCTTTAACCTCGATCTCCCGGACGTTTACAGTCAGGGTGCATTTGTCAGCGACTATGCTATCGCGCCACCGGCACTGATGATTATAAATTTATAATCTCTTGCCCTTGGTGGAGATTTCTGGTAACGCTCCAGATCCTTAGCTTCCCGATTGCTATCGGGATCAGAACTATGCTTCTACTTAGTTAGCTTAATCTCCATAAGAAGTCGTCCGGTTAACCCGAACGACTTTGTTAAAAGGTAAACATCAGCACCCATCTTTTCTTACGGCAACGTTTAATTGCTTCGGTATAGGTAGCTGCATCGAAACCCGCGGTTGATGCCAGGGCTTCTTTGTATACGCGGATTGCTTTTGTGTAATCCCTTTTCAATTCATACACGCTCGCAATCTTTTCCAGAAAGGTTGTACGGTTAGCATTGAACTTGGTCAACCCTTTTTCAAGGTATTCCAAGGCTTCCTCGTACCGGCCTGACCGAATCAGCAAGGTGCCCAGGTGCTGATACGCTGCTGCGAATTCGGTGTTGAACCTGATCGCCATTTTTAAGTGCAGCTCAGCACGGGCATCTGCAGAAGAGTAATACATGTACGCCCAACCTAAGTGGTTGTGCAGACTTCCATAGCCTGGCTCCTCGTACAATAGATCATTCATGATCCGAAAACCTTCTTCAATCCGGTTTTCATAAATCAACTTCTCTGCTTCTACCAGGTATTTTTCAATCCATTCAATACGTGTCATAACTTTTCAAAATTTTAGTTCATGCTGCTCAACACTGAGCTAACATGTACCTCAGTTTTGAATCAGTCTTCTGCGGCTGAATTATCACCGCACATTCTTACAATCTTCGGAGTAAATTCTCCGAGCACTTCCACCAGATCAGTCTGGTGCTGCATCACCTTGCGGATGTCTTTGTAGGCCATCGGGGCTTCGTCTAAACCTCCGCCTAACAAATCGACTTCATGTTTTACCAATTCCTGTTTCACCATTCTATTGGTGATGCTTTGTTTGGCCACGCTTCGCGACATCAGTCTCCCCGCTCCGTGTGAAGCCGAGTTAAGGGATGCTTCATTGCCTTTTCCTTTCACTACAAATCCCGGTGCGGTCATGGAGCCGGGAATAATTCCCAGCACACCTTCACCTGCAGGTGTTGCGCCTTTGCGGTGAACGATGGCCTCTGTTCCATCAACCATCTTTTCCTTCCACGCAAAGTTGTGGTGGTTCTCCACCATCAGCAGAGCCTTTTCACCCAGTGCGTTTTCGATGCGTTCGTGAATCTGATGATGATTAGCCGAAGCATAGTCTCCTGCCAGATTCATGGCGATCCAGTACTCTTGTCCGGCTTCGGTGTTCAGATCAAGCCATGCAAGGGCTGACGCTGCACCAGGAAGCAAGCACACTTGTTTCGCTAGACGTGTGTAGTGTCTAGCGATCTCTGCACCCAAGCCGCGCGAACCCGAATGGGAAAGCACAGATACGTATTGACCTGCCGGTAATTTCCATTCGTTGTAAACGTGCAACGTCATCAACCCAAACTCTACGAAGTGGTTTCCGCTTCCTGATGAACCGATCTGCGCAATTGCTCGTCCCCGTAAATTTTTCAGCACCGTGATCTCATCAAATGCTTTGTTGTAAAGCACTTCGTGATCTTTCGCACGCTGAAATGTTTCGTATCCGAATCGTGTGTTGTCAATCAGGATTTGCTTCAGGTTTGCCCGATGCCGTTCCAGGAATTTTTCATCCAAGGGATAAGCGGTCAAGCACATTCTGCATCCGATGTCAACACCCACTCCGTACGGAATAACTGCATTGTTCGTAGCCAGTACGCCACCGATTGGCAATCCATAACCCTGATGTGCATCGGGCATTAACGCTCCGGCAACTGTTACCGGCAACTTCATGGCGATCTCCATCTGGTTACGCGCACCCTCTTCAATTTCCCCAGCGCCATAGATCGGGTATTCTATCCGGTTCTTCAACAGCTCGTGCACGCGAGACTTCTTCTCGCCCGGTACAAGTGTCAGGGCTGTTTTGTTCCAGATCGAGTCATCGACAAATTTTTTCGGCTCGGCCAGTACGGCTTTCAGCATCTCAAAAATTTCATCCTTCTCGCTTCTGCGGAAATATTTTAATACGGTGTTGATGGCAATGCCAACCGCTTTCCCTTCCGGGTAACCAATCTTGATTAGGTCTTTGCCGCTTAACATCTTGCGTTTCATGTCATTAATAATTTAATGTTTAAGAGACATGGAATGGCATTGCCATTTCATGTCTTACTCCTTTCTGTTCGGTTTTATACCGAACGTTGTTTTATTTACTGTTTCTGTTTGCGCTTGCATCGTTTAATACTTTGTTCGATCACAAGGCAATTCCATAATTCTGCCGAATACCCCAGCGCTTTCCTGTAATGCCGGATGGCCATCTTGAACTTCTTCTTCAATTCGTATGCCCTTCCGGTTTCACTTAATAATTCAGCTTTCTGAGCTCGTTTGGCCCTCATTCCGCTTTTATACACTTCAATCGCTTCATCTAAACGATCAGCATCGCTTAACAATTTACCGAGATACCAATACGGTTCGGCAAACTTCTTATCAAACTGAATAGCCAGCCGTAAATGATGTTCAGCTTGCTCGGGTTTATCAGCATGGTAAAAATATACTATGCCTAATGTATGGTGCAGCCTGGCATAGCCGGGTTCTTCATACAGAAGCTTGTCTAGAAGTTTGAGCGCAGGCTCATGGCCTTCTTCAGCCGCGAGTCGCAGTCCCTCTTCCAGGTATTCTTCCATCCAGGTTATCTTTTCCATTTTTGTTCTGTCAGTCTTCACCGACTTATTTTTAATCTTTTACATCTTTTTAATCGCATTGACTGCTTACAGGGCAAAGCAATGCCAGTGTCTTTTCAGACATTTTGTTTTTTATTTTCAATTGGTTTAAAAAACAAAAAACCCGGACGATGCCGGGCTTTTTCAGTGTTCGATCACGAAGGTGATTAACTGAAAATGCGCGGCTTTAACAGAATATCGCTATTCTGCGTGTTGTTAAATCGATATGGTGCTTTTTCTCTTAGCATGATGCAAAGATAAATCACTGTGGATTTCATTTCAAAACAAAAACGTTATTTAGAAAAATTATTTTCTTGTTAAGGCTATCGCTCGAAGAGAGAAAGAAATTCTTCCTTTTTATTTGGTGATATCTCAAGCTCCTGGTTATTCTTCATGGTAACCGAACCGCCTTTACCTTTTGCATAGCGAATAACGTAATCGGGGTTAATCAGGTAGGAGCGATGAATGCGTACAAACCGGTGATCTTTCAAGATGTCTTCAAAATATTTCAGTGTACGGCAAATGAGGAGGGGGGTACCACTTTCAAAATAAAACTTGGTGAAATTATCCGCTGCTTCGCAGTACAGGATTGAGCTGATGGTAACGATCTCAAAACCTTCCATGGTTGGCAGCATGATTTTCTGCTGGCCCGTTGTGCGGATATTATCCAGTAACACTTGCGCGTGGCGCGTGTAATTTTCCTCGCTTCGTTCTTTACGAATTTTGTCAACGGCTTTGATCAGCTCATCGATGGAGATTGGTTTTAACAAATAATAAGCAGCGCTTTGATTCAACGCCTGAATCGCATAATTATCAAAGGCAGTAACAAATATTGTTTCGAAGGTTATTTCTGCTGCCTTGTCCAGCAAGTCAAACCCATTGCCATACGGCATTTCGATGTCAAGGAAAATTAAATCGGGCTTGTGCTTGTTAATGCTTTCCAATCCGGTAGCAACCGATTCACCAAAGCCGCAAACCTCAACATCCGGACAGTATTTTTTCAGGTAGTTAGCCAGGATATCGCGGCTGTCTTTCTCGTCATCAATGATCACAGCTTTTATCATGCAGCCAGAGTTTTAGTGATAGGTAGAGAGATTTTTACACGTGTTCCGCCTTCTTCTGTTAAATCTTCAATGTCCACGCGATAGTGTGATTTATAGACTTTATTAATAATCTGCAGACGCTCCTGAATATTTTTCAGGCCGGTTGAATTGTGCTTGCGTTGGTTGGCAGTTTTCAGCTCACCTGATTTTTTTCGACCGATGCCGTCATCTATAACCTCAACAACTAAAAATCCATTTTCGGTTGAAATGTTCAGCAGCAGCTTTCCCTTGGTTTCCTTATACCGTAAACCGTGCCACACCGCATTTTCTATATACGGCTGAATGAGCATGGGTGGAACTTCAACTGTTTCCGTGCTGATAGTTTCATCGATGTTGATTTCGTAGTCAAACTTGTCGCGGAATCGATAGTGTTCCAGTTTAAGGTATAACGCTAAAATTTCCTGCTCTTTAGTTAACGGAATAAAGTCTTCCTGCGAGTTCTCCAGCACCAGCCGCATCAGCTGTGAAAATTCAGAAAGAAATTTATTTGCCGTACGTTCATCCTGCTGGGCAATAAAATGATTGACCGAATTCAACGCATTAAAGATAAAATGCGGGTTCATCTGGCTGCGCAGTGATTTTAATGCAAGCATTTGATTGGCGGTCTTGCTTGCCTGTGCGCTGCGATAAATAAAGTAAGCCGCAACGGCAACAATCAAAATGATCAGCAACAATCCATAAATAATAAGTTGCTGCCGGAACACCGTCTGATTCTGAATTTTCTCTTCCCGTTGGCCGATTGAAACAGTTTTTGAAAGCTCTTCAATATCTTTTTGTTTGTTAATAAGCTCTGACCGTTCAGTGAGCCTGATCGCATTTAGCTTTTCACTTTCAGCAACGGCCTGGCTGTATTTTTTATACGCTGTTATGGCTTTCGTGCTTTTGCCACTCTTTTCATACAAATCGGCCAATGACAGATACGCATTGGCTTGTTCTTTCGGATTATCAATGGTATCGGCAATCATAACGGCTTCCTCAGCTTCCTTAAGTGCTTCTGGAATGTCACCCTTGGTTGCTAATGAATTGCTGATCGCAAGCTTATCGCGGGTGACTTCCGGAAGGTTGTTGGTTTCAACGTTGTACTCGATGGCCTGCCTGCGTAAATTAATCTCGTCATCATATTTTTCCTGCTCCTTTAGTGCACCGGCAAGCTCTTCTTTTGTTTCCTGAGTAGACTGCTGAACAGCTGCGCTTGGCGCAGCCTGACCGGAACGAATGTCTTGCAGGGAGTTGGAGTATAACTTCTGCGTTTTGTCAAGCTGGTTTTGCTGCAGGTAAATTTTCGCCCGCTGATTTTGAATGCGAATGCTTATGGAAGAGGATTTGTTTTTTGACAGGTCATTAATTTCATCCAATGCTTTTAACGCCTGGTCATAATTTTTCATGCCATAGTAAACCTCGGAGATATTGAGCTGGCATTCCGCTTTTTCATCAGCATTTAAATTGTGTGTTAAAAGCTCCCGATAATATTTTAACGCATCATCAAACTGCCCGAGTTTGAAATTTGTATTTCCCAGGCCGGCAAGCGATTTTTTAAATTCCGGATACCTATTAGCGGGACCAGCCAGCTTACCCGAAATTTTTCTGTCTTGCTGACTTTCGTTCGGATAAAGCTTTTGATATGCATTCAAATAGTTGTCCAGCGCCAGTTTCCATTCCTTTATGCTTTCATTGATTTCTCCAAGCAGTAAATAACTTTTGCCTTCGTTGAACTGGTCTTCCTCGGCAATGCTCATCGCCAGTGCCTCTTGCACATTCTCAAGAGCACCTTTTGGATTCGTGATTTTTATTTTTTCGGCATCACTCAACAGTCGTTGAATATCGTTTGTGTTCGCGCGCGACTTAACGCTGCTGTAAGAATCTTTCTTGGATGCCTTCTCCGCGTTTTGCTGTGCAAAAGAGTTAGGTCCAAGAAAGACTCCTGTAAAAACTAGTAAAATGATCCAAATCCTACGCATAATCGTGACTTCTGGAAAGGTAATCACTTTAATTCAAACGCTTTTCTGCCAGAAAAGGATGGATTGGACGGTTCACCAAGTCCGCTGCAATGTTCCCTCAATGCACGCTTCGGTTCCCTAAGTCTGGCTATCAAAAGAATTCTTTTCGCGTAAAATTTACCAAAACACAAATGTTATGAAAACTATTCCCAACCTCTTTGCCAACGCTATAGCTTCGGCAAACAAAGGCAACCGCATCTCACGATTCGCTGCCTCATCCTTTCTGATCTTCATTTTTATGCTTAGCAACCAGGCTGGTATGGCAGCTAAACGAATTGAAACTCCTAAACCGGAGAAAGATCAAACCATTATGCTGGCGCTGCTACTAGACACTAGCAATAGCATGGACGGCTTGATCGATCAGGCCAAATCCCAGCTTTGGAAAATTGTAAACGAACTGGCGGCTGCAAAATGCAGTGACGGCTCAAAACCCAAGATCAAAATTGCATTGTATGAATATGGTAACGATGGCTTACCTTCTTCAGAAGGCTACATCCGCCAGGTCAGTGCACTAACAAATGATCTTGACCTGATCTCCGAAAAATTGTTTGCGCTGCGAACCAATGGTGGAAGTGAATTCTGCGGCCATGTTATCCGCACGTCATTAAATCAATTGGATTGGTCGGCTTCAAGTGCTGACCTCCGGATGATCTTCATTGCAGGCAATGAGCCTTTTACGCAAGGATCAGTTTCGTACCGGGAAGCGTGCGCGTTGGCAAAAGAAAAAGGAGTAACGATTAACACAATTTATTGCGGAGACTTCAATGAAGGAATGAATTCAAACTGGAAGGATGGTGCTGACATTGCGGGTGGAACGTTTATGAGCATTGAGCAGAACAGCAAGACTGTGTATGTTGCTACGCCCTACGATGACAGATTATCGCAGCTTAACGACAAGCTGAATAAGACGTATGTGTACTATGGAAGCACGGGATCAGATAAAAAGAGACTGCAAGAAGTTCAGGATAGTAACGCTGGAAGCTATGGAGCAGCCAACAAAGCCGAACGTACAGTTTCAAAAAGCTCACACGCTTACACAAACTCAACCTGGGATCTTGTTGATGCATCGAAAGAAAATGAGCAAGCTATTGCAAAAGCGAAGGACGATGAACTTCCCCAGGAAATGAAGGGGATGACGGTTGATCAGCGTAAATCGTATGTGAAAGGAAAGTCAGAGGAGCGCACAAAAATTCAGGCAGAAATTCAAAGTGTAAACAAGCAGCGCCAGGAATACATTGTTAAGAATACACCTAAAGAACAGGAAAATATGCTGGATGCAGCGATGATCAACGCGATCAAATCGAAGGCAAAGGCAAAAAATCTATCGTGGGAGTAAGTAATTAAAGTATATGATCATGAAATACTGTTTAATCATATTCCTGCTGTTGACCGTTAGCGTTGTCCGTGCACAGTATAACCAGGGTAATCTTTCCCTGGATGAAGCGGAAACTGTCTCCGCTCATCAATACCTTAACCTGAAGCTTTATCCGATACGCGCAAAAGATTCATTTTTCAAAGCGCATAAGGATGTAGGTCGATATACAACGCTGGGGCAGGCGTTGAAGAATGAAGGAATTGTTATTTCAGAGACTGGCACATCAAGCAACAGCGGAACCGTAAATGAATTATATATTCAGAATGTTTCCGCTGATACCATCATGATTTTATCCGGTGAAGTTGTTCAGGGGGGCAAACAGGACAGGATGATTGCGCAGGATGTAGTCCTCTACCCCGGAACGGGTAAAACAAAAGTTCAGGTTTACTGTGTTGAGCACGGAAGGTGGCAGGCAAACGGAGACGGGGGAAATTTTAAAAACTATTATTCGTTGTCCTCCAATGAGGTTCGTAAAGCAGGGACTGTTACCAAAAACCAACAAGAGGTTTGGAAAAAAGTAGCAGACGCTACTTCAAAAAATGCTGCAGGAAGCAGAACAGGAACGTTAGCTGCTCTGAAATCTTCGGAATCATTCTCGGCTGACTTAAAAAAGTATGCTGATTATTTTCAAAAGATTTTAATTAATGAACCTGATGTAATCGGATTTGTGGCCGTTTCGGGTGACCGTATTCTAGGATGTGACATGTTTGCTACACACGCCATGTTCGCAGACCACTATGCAGAGTTAGTTAATTCTTACGCAACGGAGGCGATAACATCCGGTAAACCGGCTACTGTTAAACATGAAGAAGTGAATCAATACTTGTTGTTGATTATTTCAGATGAGCAAAAGCAAGATGCGGAGATCGAGAAAAAAGGAACCCAGCTGAAGGAAAGGAACAAAAAGCTTCACATTTCTACGTTTTAGAGATTTTTTTGGCAGGTTGGGTTTGAAGGGCAGAAGTTATTTCTGTCCTTCTCTTTTTGGCCAGTATGCAAGAATGATGCTTACAAAACACAGTATCAATAAAACGCTGTATTCCGAACCATTTCTTCCATGACCAACTACAAACCACCCTTCGGGCCCGTGAACGAGAATAATACCCATAATCAGTTCGACACAAAAGAAAATTGAAAGAATACTTGCCCAGCGGTTAATCATAATTAACACTGCGGCAATCAACTCAAATGCTGTAATGATAAAAGCGCTATACGGGGGAAAGCCTAAGGAAGACAAGTATTCATCAAACCCGGATACACCGCCTGTAACGGCTCTTGAAATACCATGAATAAGCATGTTGCCTGCTGCTGCAACGCGGATAATGATTAGCGCGAAATCCTTTGAGATTATTTTCATGCAACAAGTATCCGCATTCCTGAATTATTTTTTATCCCTGTAAACGGGTGATTTGTTCAGGCTTTGGGAAACTCGAGATTAAACGAGGTGCCTGTACCTACTTCTGATTCGAACCAAATCCGGCCGTTCATCAGCTCAGTGTATTTTTTCACGATGGATAATCCGAGGCCTGTTGAACGTTCGCCCTCGGTTGGCTGCGCGCTTAGCCGTTGGAATTTTTGAAAGATCTTTTGCTTATCGTCTTCTGTTAACCCCGGACCTTCATCGCGGATACGCAGGAGTGCGTATAAGTCGCAGACGCTAATTTCTATGGAAACACTTTTCTTTCGCCTGGAGAATTTTATGGCGTTGGAAAGCAGGTTCTCAATAATTTCAGTCATGTAAAGCATATCGCCTTTTACGGAAACAGTTGCCGGGGCGGGAGAAAAACTCAGGTTGATTTCCTTTTTGGCGGCTGCTTTATCAAAGCTACTGACGATTCGTTTCGTCAACGCGTTCATATCAATATTTTCAAGCTGAAGGTTAACGCGGTTACTTTCGATCGCATCAACGTCAAGAATTTTACCGATCATGGCATTCAACCGGATGGAAGAATCAATAATCTTGTTCACCGAATCTTTTTGCTCTATCGGTAGCGTAGGATTCTCCATTAACACCAATTGTGCGAGCCCCTGAACCTGATTAATCGGTGTTCTCAAGTCATGAGCGAGAATCTTAATCAGGTTATTCTTTTCTTCGTTGAGGTGCGACAGCTGCTCATTTCGCTTTTCAAGCTGTGCATTCTGATGCTCAATATTTAAGCGCTGTTCTTCAATTTCTTTCTTTTGATTGGTGAGCTGGGCATTGATCTTATTTTGTTTCCGGTAGAGCAGAAAGATGATGATCAGGAAAACAAGAACAATGGATACAGTGGCTGTAAGAATATTTCTGAAAACACTTTCCCGTAAGATCTGCTTGTTTTTGCCTTCCTGATCGCGCTTCTGAATTTCTTTTTCAAAGGTGAGCAGCATAACTTCATTGTCGGCAGCAGCAGCAAGGTCTTCCATGAAATTGTAAACCGAGTTGTCCAGGTACTTACCCATGATCGGGTCGATGGTGAGCTGAAATTTTCCGCCACTCAGGTATTCATTTACCGGCTCAGCCCAATCGCTGTGCTTGGGGGTTATGAACGCAAGACCTTCGCGCTTAAACGGCACAATGTTTTGCCGGTTAACGGACATGCCTGCGTTTTTATTAAGATCAACCATGTAGGTTGGCAAATCGATAACACCAAATGCATTTTCAGCACTGGAGATGGTAGCCAGGATGTTCTGATAGCTAGGAACGTACCGTATCTTAAAATCGATATTGCGTTCCACCTTCACCTTCTGAAGGTCTTCTTCATAGGTAGTTCCTTTGATGGTGATGGCTTCCAGGCCGGAAAAGATCTTATCGAATTCTTCACCATTTTGTACAATCGGAATGTTTTTGCTGGATATCAATACCGAAATATCCGGCATGTAGGGCAATGTAAAGTTTACACGCTCCTTACGCGGCTGGGTTATGGAAAAAGCAGATACACCAAAAGCCCCGGGCAGCGTTTCATCACACAGCGTCTGGTATGTGTTTTCAAAATTCTTAGTTTCTTTCCATTGAAGCGTAAGTTCAACCTTGTATTTCTCGCGAACGTAGTCTTTGAACCCGCTCAGAATTTCCTGTTCAATGCCCTCCATCTCACCATTCTCATTTTTGTAGATGAAAGGACGCGATTCATACCAGTAAACATAAACGGTAGCCTTCCCTGCTTTTTGGGCTTCAGCCCAGCTTCGCACACCTGCTGACTGGCCAAATCCGGCATGACCTGCCCAGACCAAAAAGAATAGAACCAGAAAAATGCGTTTCATGCGGGGCCAACGATAATGGATTTAAGATACTACAATCTTTATTATACCGCGGGGCACAATGGTAATTAATATTACATCAGCTTGGCCAGCGTGGTAATGTAACGTTCCGGAACTTCGCCTTTGGTGGCAAGCTGATAATCGTTATAGCTGCACGGCACGATGCTGTTGCGGGAATAGCGTTCCCGACCGGCAGGATACGGCACTTCCATCCACCACTTTTCACTGAATTTACTTTTATAGAAGGTGATAGTTTCAGGCTCCGCGCTCAGTGCGGCAACATACTTGAGGAAATCGTTGCTCTTAAAGTTTTGTTCCTTCTTACGATGATAGAACCCCTCTACGAAATACCAGATCATTGTTCCAACAACCGATGCTGTTTTTTTATGCGCATCATCAAGCTCCGGATTGTATTCATAAAACCCGATGGAGCTGAGCTTTTCATTTTGTCCTGCATACCAACAAATCTGGCAGGCTTCTTCTCCGGTTAAACCGAACGGCTGAGCATTTGCATTGCCCGGTGCATCCGAAGAACGAATGGCGGTGACATCAAACGAGAGCATATCGGCATTCCTAATTACGGGTTCCATCTCCTGCAGGCTAGTGCGCATCTGTCCGATGCGAAAAGCTTCAAAATACAACTTCTCGAGCACGGCAGTATGTGAAGAATCAATCAGATAACTTTGGTAGGCGAGGTGCGTGTAGCTGAAAAGATAATTTGGTTCGTGTAGCAGTATCTTATGAATATGCTGCTGGTGAGGAGCTGATTCCTTTTTATCCTCCAGATCCAGAAAGGCATCGATGTTAAGAAAGCTAACCAGCTTGCTCATCGTTTCGTACCCGGAATATTGACCGTAATCCAGGTCGTGCGTTCCGCCAATGATCAACGGAAGAACATTATTCTCTAACAGAATCCGGCATACCTCGCTGATGCGTACATAGGTTTCATCCAGGTCGTGCCCCGGATTTAGATTACCCAAATCAACAATCCGGTAACTCCCGATTCCCTTCTTAAGATTGTAAAGCTTCTTGCGGATTTCATCCGGAGCTTGTGAAGCACCCGCATTATTTTCCCCGCCCCGTGATTCCTTTATTCCAAAGATCGCGATGTGTGCATCCTTGTAAGACGGCATTTTCTCACCGAATATTTTGATGTTTTTAAAGAAGGTGGCGTGCGAGGTGATGCCGGAATAAACCGACTCGTCAACAGGGGAAAATAAAATGGTTAGATCCATGACAGCCTTTCTACAAAGCTATCATGAATTAACATTCAACCCAAACGGCTAACGGTGCCAGATACGCTAAATCAGGCAGAAAGTAATTCAGATTTAACGGTTCGACTTGTAGCCTTAAACGTTGCCTGCGGGGCGAGAATAATTCCGATGTTCTCATGTTGCGACCATTCCTTCAACTTTGCAAAATCCGCCTCGCCCAGCATGTAATGCTGACCACTGGCCGCGTACCCTGCTTCAAACTTTTCAAAATCCCGGATGGATACGTTTTCGCCATGCGGAAAGCGGACGAAGGTTTCAACACGCCAGTCATTTGAGAACTCGTTTTTAGGAAGCTGATGTGTTTTCTTGTACTCGTAGCGATAATCGTACGTTAATGCAGAAATATCAGAAAGTACGGCTGATCCGGTAGGGTAGCTGCCCGCACCTTTGCCTACAAACAATTGCTTATCTGCAAACGCACCTTGTAACTGAACCGCATTGTACTCCAGGCGAATGTTACTCAACGGGTTTTCAGCTTCAATGAACTGCGGTGCTACAAGTGCATAAATTTTTCCTTCTAAACGAACAGCACGGGCGATAAGCTTGATCGCATAGCCTTTTTCACGTGCAAATTTTAAATCCAGATCGGAGATCTTATCAATACCAATGTTGATGATGTTTTCAGGCTTTACAAAAACACCAAAGGCATGTGCGATCGCAATCGTGAGCTTAAACTTTGGATCAAATGCCTGCACATCCAACCGCGGATCAGATTCAGCAAAGCCAAGCTCTTGTGCCTGCTTCAGCGCTTCTTCATAACCTTTCTTCTCTTCAAAGACTTTAGTAAGAATATAGTTGGTTGAGCCGTTGAAAATTCCTTCAATCCCTGTAAGCAGATCGTTGTCGTAGTATTCCTCCAAATTTCTCAGGATTGGGATACTTCCGCACACAGCTCCTTCATATAATACCGAGCGATCGTATTGCTGCTGCAGAAAAAAGATCTCTTCCAAATGCTCTGCGATCATCTTTTTGTTCGCAGTCACAACGTGCTTGCCGTTTTTGAGGGCTTCTTTTAGGATTTCAAAAGCTGCTTTAGCATCATCGATCAGCTCAACAACTACATCTATCTCCGGATCATTCAGAACTTCTTCTTTATTGAATGTAAAAAGATCTTTGCTTAGTGATCGCTGCTTGTCTTTATTCTTCACTACAATCTTTTTGATTTCGGCTTTCAACCCATGAGTTTCTTCAAGCACATGGTATAATCCCTGGCCTACACATCCGAATCCGAATAAACCTAATGTTAACTTCTTTCTCATACTGATACTTTATGTAAGGTGGGTTGATAAAAATTTTTAATGATGTCTTTAAACGTTGTGTACTCTACTAAGAAACCATCGTGTCCGTAAGCCGATGAAAGTGTTTGCAGCTGAGCATCTGGAATATGTTTCGCCAGAAACTCCTGCTCTTCCGGTGGAAATAAAATATCGGAATCAATGCTGATGATTAACGCCTTTGCCTTGATGGAACGCAGCGCTTCTGCCACCGATTCTTTTCCGCGGCCCACGTTATGGCTATCCATCATCTTGGAAAGCAACCAGTAGGTAAAGGCATTGAAACGCTTTGCCAGTTTTTCACCTTGATAGCGCTGGTAAGTGGCTGCCCGGAAATCTTCCAGCACCTGAGTCGATTTCTCCGATTGCGACTGTGCAAATCCGGAGTAGTGTCGGTACGAAAGCATACCAATTGCTCGTGCAGCCTTCAATCCATTTAAGCCGGCTCGTGCATCATCTTCTTTCCAGGTTATGTCTGCTTCAATCGCTAAACGTTGTGCTTCATTAAATGCAATTCCCCAAGGTGAATGAAAGGCATTCGTAGCAATCGGAATAATGTGTTCAAATACTTCCGGCTTTTCAATAGCCCACTCCAGCAATTGCTGCCCCCCTAACGATGCGCCTATCAGCGTATGAACTTTGTCAAAGCCTAAATGGGTACGCAGCAGGTCAAATGCTTTTACAACATCGCGATTAGTTAAAGTCGGGAAGCTGTGATAAAACGGTTTTCCGGTTTCTGGATTAACAGACAAGGGCCCGGTTGACCCATAACATCCAGCCGGCATGTTGGCGCATATAATAAAATGCTCTTGTGGATTAAACGGACTATCATCCGTAAACAGTGTACTCCACCACGCGGTAAAGTCTGAACTTCCGGTTAATGCATGGCAAACCCAAACAATATTGGAACGTGTAGCATTTAACCTTCCGAGCGTAGTGTATCGAAGCTGGAAACCGGGCAATGTTTTCCCGGACTCCAGCGCAAATAATTGATTGTAATGAAATGTGTGATCTGTCTTCTCCATAAAATTCAGTAGTCCCGGTCGCCCTTCTCCCGAAGGAGAATGGCCGGGGAATGAGGGTGGCTATCCCTCGATTAAATCTTTTTTAAATACTTTTTCAAAGGCCTGCTCAAAATCTGCTTTGATGTCGTTGATATGTTCAATACCAACTGATACACGCAACAACGTTGGCAATACACCGGCAGTCAACTGTTCTTCATAACTTAATTGCTGGTGTGTTGTTGCAGCTGGCTGAATGATCAGCGTTTTAGCATCGCCCACATTGGCGAGGTGACTGACAAGCTTGAGACTGTCAATGATCTTACCCGCATTTTCTTTTGTTCCCTTCACGGTGAAGGAAAGCACGGCTCCAAATCCATTGCGCAGATATTTCTTGGCAAGCTTGTGATACGTGCTGCTTTCCAATCCCGGATAGTTAACATTTTCAACTTCCGGATGTTTTTCCAACCATTGTGCTAATGCAAGCGCGTTATCAATTGAACGTTGCACACGAAGCGATAAGGTTTCCAGTCCCTGCAACAGGAGGAATGAATTAAACGGACTAAGAGCCGGCCCGAAATCACGCAAACCTTCAACACGTGCACGAATAGCGAACGCAATGTTTGGCAAGCCCAGAGGATTTCCTTCTCCAAAAACTTCCCAGAATTTTAGTCCGTGATAACCTTCTGAAGGCTCTGTAAACTGCAGGAACTTCCCATTGCCCCAGTTATAATTTCCGCCATCCACGATCACGCCTCCAATCGTTGTGCCATGACCGCCAATCCATTTGGTTGCTGACTCAACAACAACATGAGCGCCATGCTCCAACGGTTTGAACAAATATCCGGCAGCGCCAAACGTGTTATCTACAATCAATGGTAAATCATGTTTTTTGGCCAACGCTGCGATGCCTTCAAAATCAGGGATGTTGAAGCCCGGGTTCCCAATGGTTTCGAGATACAGTGCTTTTGTGTTATTGTCGATTAGCTTTTCAAATGCTTCAGGCTTGTCGCCTTCTGCGAAGCGGACATCGATACCTAATCGTTTGAAGGCAACCTTAAACTGGTTGTAGGTCCCGCCATACAGAAATGAAGTCGAAACAAAATTGTCACCGGATTGTAAAATGTTGTTCAGCGCAATGAACTGTGCGGCCTGGCCAGAGCCAACTGCTAAAGCTGCAACTCCGCCTTCCAATGCTGCAATGCGTTTTTCAAACACATCGGTGGTTGGGTTCATGATGCGCGTATAAATATTTCCAAATTCTTTTAAGGCAAAAAGGTTGGCTCCATGCTCGGCATTTTTAAAGGCATATGAAGTTGTTTGATAAATCGGTACAGCGCGTGAACCGGTTGTTGGATCAATTTCCTGACCTGCATGTAATTGAAGTGTTTCGAATTGTAAGCTCATACTGTGTATGGTTGTAATGTTTTGATAATCTGTTTTTAGTGAAATTGTTAGTGGGCATAGCCGTAACCAAAATGCCTGTCACATGACACGGTCATAGACTAGTGTGTTGCACGATGCGGTACGCTTCGCTTAGCAACAGCCGCAACAACACATACACATGTTGTTACAAAACAGATTACAAATGGATTGCTCGAGTCGAGAGATGAAAGTATCGAAAGCCCGGAAGGCTTCTACTGAAATGTTGCTGATGAAATTTTTCATGTTAACATCGGTTTATAGTTCCCGATTCGGACCATCCGAACCGGAGTCAGGATTTAGCACCTGGTATTGCTACTGGTTGCTAGTGCTTCAAAGAGCCTGTCTCTCCACACTTCTTTATAAATCGATTAAGCGATGTGCTTTCTTCGACTTTGATATCACAAACGTAGAAGCGAATCACATGGTTTCCAAAGCATTGTGATTAATTTTTTTATCGGTGTACTCTAACGGGTGTTCGTAAACATAAAAAAACCCCGCTTGAGCGAGGCTTTGAATGTTCTAAAGATCAGTGAGTTAGGTCAACATTCCACCATCTACCTGGATCACCTGGCCGGAGATGTAGGTCGACATATCCGATCCTAAAAAAACACATGCATCCGCAACGTCATCCGGTCTTCCGCCACGTTTCAACGGAATTGCATCGCGCCAGCTTTGAACTGTTTTCGGATCAAGAACTGCCGTCATTTCTGTTTCAATAAAACCCGGAGCAATCGCATTCGAGCGAATGCCGCGTGAGCCTAATTCAAGCGCAACGGATTTTGTAAAGCCAATGATACCTGCCTTTGATGCAGCATAATTTGCCTGGCCGGCATTGCCTTTTAATCCAACCACCGAGGTCATGTTAATGATAGAGCCGCTCTTTTGTTTCATCATCGGCTTGGTGGCTGCCTTCACCGTGTTGAAGCAGGATTTTAAATTTACGTTAATCACTTTATCCCACATTTCTTCCGTCATGCGGAGAAGCAAATTATCCTGCGTGATTCCGGCATTGTTAACCAATACATCGAGCGAACCGAAATCAGCTACTACATCATTGATCAGTTTTTCTGCCTGCGCATAATCCGATGCATCGGATCGGTAACCTTTCGCCTTTACGCCTTTAGATGTGAGCTCAGCTTCGAGTGCCTGGCCTTGTTCAACACTGGATAAATATGTGAACGCAACATTCGCTCCATGCTCGGCATATTTTAATGCGATGGATCGCCCGATACCTTTTGAGGCCCCGGTAACTAGAGCATTTTTTCCCTGGAGTAATTTCATGTATTTCTAATTAAATGATCAACTTGAGGATAAAATTAGAATTTTATTTTGAAAGCGTTGTTCTGGATTTCCACAACATTTAGTAAGCCGAAATATGGAATTACTTTTATGGTTGTGTGGGTGGTATCCCTAGGACTGGAGTTTTACGGACGCGCGTGCGGGTTTAACCTTACCTCTGACTCTGTTCAGTACTTATCGGCTGCTCAGAGCTTTCAATCAATCGGAAAATTTTTAGGAAGTGATGGTTCCTATAACCCGTATTGGCCTCCACTCTATCCCATGTTGTTATCCTGCTGGGAAAATCCACTCAGTGCCCTTATTTGGATAAACCTGGCCTGTAAAATCGTAATAGGCTTGATGCTTCTGTACCTGGCTGATACTTTTCTTAAACATGATTTTTATCGAATAGTTTTTTTAATTTCTTCCTTGCTCAGTGTTTATATGATCATGATTTCCGTTTTTGTGTGGACGGAGTTGTTATTTACGGCATTGATTCTTCTGAATATTTTTTTTGTACTAAACCTGCATAAACGATATTATTTTCTTGGCTTGGTCATTACGGGTTTTTTACTTTGCATTCAACGCAATGCCGGCCTATTCTGGATTTGTGGACTAACGGGCTGGCTCTTTATAAATCGAAAGGATGATCCTATAAATAGAAGTCATCTGAAAATTCTTGTATTCTTTTTCATGAGTACGCTGGGATTGTGGGCCTGGAATATTTATAACACCTTCTTCATCCCGGCCGATTTTGTTTTTTACGATCGGAATTTTTTCGATGGGTTTCTGATGAATGTGTTATTGCTGGCCGGGGCATTTATTAAAATGATTGTCCCCACTCCAGCAGGAGCAATGGCAGGAGTTTTATTCCTGCTTTTGCTCGCAGCGATATTTTATTGGCTGAAACCAATATCAAAAAATGTGGTTGTCGTAGTTGTTATGGTCTATGCTGCAGGCTTTATGGTACTGGGAAAACTCGATCAGTATGAATTGGACCGGTACCTTTCGGTGATAGCGCCCTTTTGCTTTTTACTATTGTTAATGTTCGTGGAACGAGTAGCACAAGGTGGTGCAAAATGGGTTCGGTATGGAGCCGTGCTCACAGTACTTATTTTTGTGAGTTATACTTTGGTTCGAACAGGTAGAAATATTGAATTGTGGCACAATAGAAGCTGTTTTTCTGATTCCTCCAAATAGTTTTTACATCTATGAAAAGGGTTTAATTTTGCCGTGCTTTAGTATACATGTAATTCAAACAGGATATGGCAGTAAAATATGATTTGATCGTAATCGGTAGTGGCCCAGGCGGATACGTAGCGGCTATCCGCGCATCGCAACTGGGCATGAAAGTAGGCGTGGTTGAAAAAACCGAGCTTGGTGGTGTCTGTCTCAACTGGGGATGTATTCCTACCAAGGCTTTACTAAAGAGCGCTCAGGTTTTTGAATACCTCAAGCATGCGAAAGATTATGGCATTGATGTAAAAGACCCCAAAGCTGATTTTGCTGCAGTGGTGAAACGCAGTCGTGATGTTGCAGCCGGCATGAGCAAGGGTATCCAGTTCTTATTCAAGAAAAATAAAATTGAGCACATAGCCGGAACGGGCAAGCTGAAGAAAGGCGGAAAGGTAGAGGTAACAGCTGCTGATGGGAAGAAAGAAGATCACGAAGCCAAGCACATCATCCTGGCAACAGGGGCGCGCTCGCGCGAATTGCCGGCTTTGAAGATTGATGGAAAGAAGATTATTGGCTACCGCGAAGCCATGGTGCTGCCCGAGCAACCTAAGAAGATGATCGTTGTGGGTTCAGGCGCAATCGGTGTTGAGTTTGCGTATTTTTATAGCACACTAGGTACCGAAGTAACGATCGTTGAATTCATGCCACGCATTGTTCCGGTTGAGGATGAAGAAGTTTCGAAACAACTAGAAAAGTCATTCAAGAAAGCCGGTATTGCAATACATGTGAATGCGGAAGTAACAAAAGTAGACACCGCTGGTAAAGGTTGTGTAGCGACCGTAAAAACAAAGGACGGAGAGATCAAGCTTGAAGCAGATATTGTACTGTCTGCTGTAGGTGTTGCTACAAATCTCGAAGGCATTGGTCTTGAAGAGACGGGCGTTAAAACGGATAAAGGAAAAGTTATCGTTGACGATTTTTATAAAACAAATGTATCGGGTGTTTATGCAATCGGGGATATTGTAAAGGGTCCTGCGCTCGCACACGTTGCTTCCGCAGAAGGCATTACCTGCGTTGAGGCTATTGCCGGATTGAAACCACATCCGATTAATTATAATAACATTCCCGGCTGTACGTATTGCAGCCCTGAAATTGCCTCGGTTGGTATGACGGAAGAAGCCGCTAAGAAAGCCGGCTATGAAGTAAAGATTGGTAAGTTTCCGTTTACGGCATCGGGTAAGGCAAAAGCTGCCGGTGCGCCCGATGGTTTTGTGAAAGTAATCTTCGATGCAAAGTATGGAGAATGGTTAGGTGCACACTTCATTGGTGCGAACGTCACCGAAATGATTGCCGAAGTTGTTGTAGCAAGAAACCTTGAAACAACCGGTCATGAAATTATTAAATCAGTTCACCCGCATCCAACGATGAGTGAAGCGATTATGGAAGCAGCGGCAGCAGCGTATGGCGAGGTGATCCATTTGTAAATGGCTTGTGCATGTTAAATGTGATGAGTAAGCTAATACATTGGTAAAAAAAGTCCCGGCTGATCACTCAGCCAGGACTCTAACTAAAATCTAACACAAAATTACTTCGGCATAACAACTGTGTCGATCACATGGATGACTCCATTTGACTGGTTCACATCCATAATTGTAATTTTGGACGTGTTGCCTTTTTCATCTTTCAACACCACATCTTTACCGCTCATCATGGCGGTAAGGATACCACCTTGTACGGTCTTTAATTCTGCTTTTCCATTGCCAGCTTTGATGGCTTTGGCAACATCCGCTGAGCTGAATTTACCGGCAACAACGTGATACGTAAGTACAGATGAAAGTGTAGCTTTGTTCTCAGCCTTCAATAAATTATCCACCGTGCCCGCAGGCAATTTGGCAAAAGCATCATTGGTAGGCGCAAATACCGTAAATGGGCCAGCACTCTGAAGGGTTTCAACTAAGCCGGCTGCTTTTACAGCGGCTACAAGCGTAGTGTGATCTTTTGAGTTTACTGCGTTTTCAATTATGTTCTTGGTTGGATACATTTCGGCACCGCCTACCATAACACTTTTTTGAGCAAAAGCAGTTGAACAAACAACTGCCAGTCCCAAGGTTAACATCATTAATTTTTTCATGTAAATTATTTTTATGGTTTAATCGTATATGGTGTATATACGAATACTCACTAAACACTGGATCTTACAAAGTGTTATAGCAGACATCACTTCTTGCAAAAATTCCGATGAACGCCACTTTAATACGGTTGGAAGGAGTAGAGTGTGCTTAATAAGATCACAGATGTTATCAAAAGAAGAAGCTAATATGAAGTTTTGCAAAGAAAGGTGTGCCGGGTGTAAAGTGAATTTCCGAAACAGGTTGAGCTTCACCGGCCATTCTTGACTCGGTGTCAAACTGCGCCTCTTTCCACGCGATATCAAAGACATTTTCTGCCGAAATGCCAACTTCAAATTTTGATCGGGTATAGTTTAATACCGCATCCATCAAAAAATACCCTTCCGCCACAACACTGTTATCTTCATTAGCCGGACGATCGTTCAGATATCGATAGCGCAGACTATCAGACGGTGGGAAAGAATTGCAGTGGTCAAACAATCGATGTGATTAACTGTTATATTTGAAATCAGATACCTGTAGGGTAACACTATCGCAACTTACACGGCACATATTGAAGAATCAACGCTTATCGCGGGCCTCCGCTCAAAGGATAAGGCTGCATTAGAGTATCTCTATGATCATTATTCCGGTGCATTATATGGAGCTGTTTTCCGGATTATCCGAAAAGAAGAAATTGCAGAGGAAGTTTTACAAGATATCTTTCTGAAGATCTGGGATAAGATCGAAAGCTATGATCCTGCCAAGGGCCGCTTGTTCACCTGGATGCTCAACCTGGCCAAAAATCAGGCAATTGATAAGACCCGCTCGAAAGAAATAAGTCGTGAAAACAAAACCGGGGGTCTCGAGAACTTCGTAAGTGGGGTAAATAAAGGAGAGTTTTCCGAGCAAAAGATAGAGGCAATTGGAGTAAAAGAAATTCTGACCACCCTCCCGGATGACCAACGCTTTATTGTAGACCAGTTATATTTTAAAGGATATTCGCAATCGGAGCTGGCGGAAGAATTCAACATTCCGCTAGGTACGGTGAAAACCCGCTTGCGGCTTGCCATGAAACAACTACGATTGATTTTAAAAGCTTGAATATAGAAGAATACATATCGTCCGGAATTCTGGAGGCTTATGCACTCGGTGAGCTTTCAATTGCTGAACGTACAGCCGTTGAGAAGAATCTTGCGCAATATCCTGAATTGCGGGAAGAGCTTGTGCTGATCGAAGAGGCACAGGAACAACTCTTGATGAAAACAGCATTGCAACCTCGGGCTTCTGTTAAAGCTGAGCTCTTCAGCAAGCTTGAATTCAATAAGCCTGAAGCTAAGGTTGTAATAATGCAGTCGGCTGTCTGGAGATATGCAGCGGCAGCTTCCATTGTGCTTGCATTGATCACTTCTTACATGGCGTACGAATACCATGGACGTTGGAAAACCAGTGAAGAAAATCTGACAACTGTCATGGCACAAAATCGCCAAATGGCCGAAGATTATAATACTGTTAACAGACGCCTTGACAAGATCGAGCTGGATATGAACATAACCGACAACCCGGCCTTTACTCGTGTTGTTATGACCGATCCCAAAGCAACAGGATTAATGGCATCTGTCTATTGGAATGATCAAACCAAGGAAGTTTACCTCAGCATCCAAAACATGAAAAAGCTAGCCCACGAAAATCAATACCAACTTTGGGCAATGGTTGATGGACAGCCTGTAGATGCCGGGGTATTTGATGTGGATTCTAACGGGTTGATCCGCATGAAGAACATGGCTGGCGCAGCGAAATTTGCAGTAACTATAGAGCCTCGCGGAGGCAGGCCAACACCTAGTCTTAAGAATCTCCAAATTATCGGAAATGTTGTGAAAGGCTGATTTTTTTAACGCCCAAATCGGTGGTTTCAGGCAGTTTTTGGCCGCTTAAACGAAATACCTGACTCCCAGAACAACTTTTCGGGCGTAATTGAAGTTATACTTTAAGACCTGCCCTGAAACTGTATGAAAAGGACACTATCAGCACGAGCCCAATTCAATCGCGCAAAGCTTTTTGTGTATCTACTCGCACTTTCAGGATTATTCCACCTTTTCTTTAATGTTTTCAGCTTTATAAATATCGACTAGGATGAAGGACAATATGCCTGTTCGCGGATATTTCACCCGGGCCAAAGTATTTGGCTACGTGCTGCTGGCTATTGCCGTAATTATAGTTTTGTTTTTGTCCTATCACTTTTTTACGGATTAACGGCTATAACAGCCAGTTTATCGATTTGACTATTTCCCCGAAACAATTTCGGCTCATCAAACGAGTTTACTTCACAACCAATATCTTTGCGCTATGCCCAGAATCCCCCTGATCCTACTGCTGATGGTGTGTGTTTGCACAGCTACCATTGCGCAATCGAAAAAGAAGCAGCAGAAGGCAAAAGGAGAGCAGCAACAATCAAATTCATTGAGCCCGTACTTTCCGGCAGAAGATTACGAACCGGAAAAGAAGAGCAAAAGTAAATCCCGAAAGGCTACTCACAATGCGATGGAGTTGCATGAAGCCCGCATGAAAGAAGTCGTAAAGTCTCATCGCAAGGCCGAGAAAGAAATGGCGAAGCCTCAATATTCTGATCCAACGTATTTTGGCCACAAACGCAAACCCAAGAAACGCCCGCCTGGTAAAATGAAATTCTGTAAGCAATGTGAGATCCGGCACTGATTGCCGATTGTGTGGTTCATCGTAACTTAGGTCGATGAATCTTGCGCCTTACATTGAGCACACGAATTTAAGTCCAACACTTTCTATCCGTGATATTGATAAGCTGGTTGATGAAGCTCGAGCGCATAAGCTGTTAGGAATTTGTGTTCCACCCTTCTGGGTGAAGCGTGCGAAGCGCGAAATTGCTAAAGACAATATCCTCTTAGTTACTGTAGCCGGCTTCCCACTGGGCTATAACATGACTGAAACCAAGCTCGATGAGATCAAGCGTGCGATCGACAATGGAGCTGACGAAGTTGACGTAGTCTGGAATATAACCTCTTTCAAAACCGGCATCCCCTGGACAAAGATCGAACTGGCCAAGTGCAGCAAGCTTACACACGATCACCAGAAATTACTCAAAGTTATTATTGAAACCGCGTATCTTTCAGAAGACGAGATTGTGGAGGCATGTAAACTCTGTGCGGATGCTGGTGCAGACTTTGTGAAAACATCGACAGGTCTTGCACCTGCCGGAGCAAGGGTTGAACACATCAGGCTCATGCGAAGTATACTTCCGGGGGAGGTAAGAATTAAAGCTTCGGGTGGAATCAAGACACGTGAACAGGCCATTGCATTGATAGAGGCCGGAGCTGACAGAATCGGAACGTCTTCAGGAGCTGCAATGGCAACGGCTGAACAATAACGAACAACCAATAACATTAACAATTTTACATGAGCAATCCACTGACTAACATTTTTCCTGAACCATCCTCCATACCAGAAGCCTATCGGCTTGATGCCTATATCGAGCAACGTGAGTACCTCATTGAAGGAGAGCTTAAAATGTGGACAGGCGAGCTTGCTCCCGTAGTCAGCCCGGTTTTTGTAAAAGAATCATCTGACTTTAAGCAACAGATTATCGGAAGTACGCCTTTACTTACGGCAGCCGAAGCAATGAAAGCGTTGGATGCGGCAGTGAAAGCACACGACCTGGGAAAAGGTGAATGGCCGATGATGTCGGTAGCCGATCGTATTACGCATGTGGAAACTTTTCTTGCGCGCATGCGCGAAAAGCGCAATGAGGTGGTGAAGCTCCTTATGTGGGAGATTGGTAAACCATTGAAAGATTCAGAGAAGGAATTTGACCGTACATGCGATTACATCGTTGATACAATCAAGGCATTAAAGGACGCTGATCGCAATTCAGCAAAGATAGTTGAAGAGCAAGGATTCATGGCACAGATCAGGCGCGTGCCGTTAGGCGTTGCATTATGCATGGGCCCGTATAACTATCCGTTGAACGAGACATTTACTACACTTATTCCTGCTTTGATCATGGGCAACACGGTTGTGTTCAAGCCTGCGAAGTATGGCGTGCTGCTGATTCGTCCGTTGCTTGAAGCGTTCCGCGACAGCTTCCCGAAAGGTGTGATCAACATCATCTATGGAAAGGGAAGAGAAACTGTTGGTTCACTGATGGAAAGCGGAAGACTGGATGTATTTGCGTTTATCGGAACAAACAAAGGCGCAAACGATTTGAAGAAGCTGCATCCAAAGCCGCACCGGTTAAAAGCAATTCTCGGATTGGATGCCAAGAACCCGGCTATTGTTTTACCGGATGCCGACCTGAACGTAACTATTGCCGAATGCATCATGGGATCGTTGTCGTTTAACGGCCAGCGTTGCACAGCATTGAAGATTTTATATGTGCACCGAAGTATCGTTGACACATTTATTCAAAAGTTTAACGAAGCAGTTAAAAAGCTTAAGCCCGGCATGCCGTGGGACAGTGGCGTTAACATTACTCCCTTACCTGAACCCGGCAAAGCAAAATACCTTACGGAGCTCGTGGAAGATGCTAAAAAGCATGGAGCAAAGATCATGAACGAGTATGGTGGTGAAACAAATCAAACCTTTTTCTATCCTGCTGTGCTGTATCCGGTAAATGATAAGATGCGCATTTATTACGAAGAGCAGTTTGGTCCGGTAGTTCCGATTGTTCCCTACGATGATGTGGAAGAACCCATGCATTATGTGATCAATTCGAACTTTGGTCAGCAGGTGAGCATCTTTGGAAATGATTCAAAAACCATTGCGAAACTGATTGATATTTTTTCCAATCAGGTTGGGCGAATAAACCTCAACACACAAAGTCAGCGCGGGCCGGATTCATTTCCGTTCAACGGAAGGAAGGATTCTGCGGAAGGAACGCTTTCTGTTCAGGATGCCTTGCGCGTGTTTTCTATCCGCACCTTGGTGGCTTCCAAAACTACGGAGGAGAATAAGCAACTGATCAGCACGATCATTAAAAATCGTGAGTCTTTGTTTTTAAGCACGGAGTATATTTTCTGATATGAATGAAGGCGCTGCGAATCACAGTCAATGGAAGAGTTCAGGGCGTTTTCTTCAGGGCATCCGCTAAAGAAGTTGCAGATCAATTAAATGTTAAAGGCTTTGCTCAGAATCAAACGGATGGGAGTGTATATATCGAAGCCGCAGGAGCTGACGAAAATCTAACGCGGTTCGTTGAGTGGTGTCAACAAGGTCCACCCCGCGCGCAAGTTACACACGTGGATATTCAGGAAGGTGAAGTAAAGAATTTTGAAAGATTCGAGATCAGGCGATAAGGCTACTCTTCATCCTCAAAAGCCTCGAGTGCAGGAACTGCCTTATTATTAAAATCAAACAACGCCTGGTTTTCCCACGATGAGCCGTTCATAACTTCTCCTTCAAAAGCAACCCACTCAGCTCCCCAATAGCAAAATCCGATACCGTGATTCGAGTCATTAACGAGCTCGCGTATCTTAAGTAAAAACTTTCGTTGTCCGTCAGGAGTGGCAGAATATCCTGAAACTAATTGACCTGCTTCACCAACAATATTATTAGTGTCGTCTTCCCATCCGAGCGTAAATGGATATGCTGTTTCTGCAATCACTACTTCTTTTCCGTTCGCAGTTCCGAGTCCATCAATAATTGATCTGATGACTGTCATATCTTTACCGTGCCAGATCGGATAGTAGGATAATCCTATCAAATCATAATCAACAGAATTTGTTTTCAATTGTTGATAGAACCAGCCCGCCACATCAAATCCGGCAACATGAACCATGATCTTTGTGTTGGATGAAACTTCACGCACAGCCCGAATACCTTCATTCAGTAGTGTTATAAAATTGGGCACATTTGAAGTGCTTCCGTTCGGAAGAAGAAATCCTCCATTGATTTCGTTGCCGATCTGAATGATATCCGGATCAATTTCCATCATAACTTTCTTCGTGTATTTGTAAACACTGTCTGCCAGATCGGTAAAGGAGGCTGCATTCCATGCCGCAGGTTTTACCTGATGGCCAGGGTCAGCCCAGGTGTCAGAGTAATGTACCGACAGCCAAACGTTCATACCCTTCGCCTTGATTTGTTGTGAAAGCGCTTTGACCTCACTCAACGTTGATTGTCCTGATTCCGGGGTGTGCCAGAGCCTTAAGCGAATGGTGTTAACTCCGCTTTCCTTCAGGATATCCAGCATATCCTTTTCGATGCCGGAAGCATTATAAAACTTGATACCATCTTCCTCTAACTCGGGCAGAAACGAAATATCAGCACCTTTGATAAGATCTTTTTGTTGTTTGGGCGGAGGTACACAGCAATCTGTTCCACCACAAGAAACTAAAACGGAAAGCAGAGAAATGAATATCAGAATTCGCATAACTAAAGTTAAGCACTTTAAGCAAAATTCTTTTTCAGAATACCTTTTTGCGGATGGATTTTCAGCTCGAAAAATTGTGTAACAAAGGCATTCAAGCGATTACCAATAAATTGGGCCTCGTCTTCTTTGGGATAGAAAACCGTCAGTTCAAGCACACCCCAGATGAAGTTTTTATGCTGACAAAGTTCACGGGCCCACTTTTTAAATTCGGTTTCCCACTCTTCTGAATACCGTTCAAACGGCTCCCGGCCGTCAAACACAAACGCCAGTTGGTTATCGTGGTAGTTCCGGAACCTGAAAATACCCATCAGGTTAATGTATAAATCGTTGAGCTTGCTGTATTCGGTTGCGTGATGTGCTTCGATGCGCTGTACAGTTTCATCTACAAGTCCAAGCGGGTTATACTGGAGCATGTACTGCACCTTAACGAAGTCAACGAGGTATTCCAACAAAGAATGTTGAAGCGAGAGTTGTGCCTGTTCAAGCACATAATTCTTGTCGAGCGGAAAAAATTTTCGAATCACGCTGCAAAAAAGGTTTTGCAAAGATACAAAAATTTGTCAACCGACCACAGTCAACGGTCGACCGTGGTCCGTTGACCGTTTTAAAACGCCTCCGCGCTCGCCTTGTTCAAATACGATTCAAATTCGATCGGAGCATCACCGCCATCCAACAGGCATCCTTCCGGAACGGGTGGGTAGATTTCTTCATAGGTTTTCACCATATTCATAAATACCCTGCGGTACACATGGCCGCGGTTTATCTTTTCAGGATGGTCAAGTCCCGCGCAGGAAAGTAGTTCAACAAAACTACCAACTGTGTTATGGTGATAGTTGGTTACCCGTTGTTTTTTATCTTCGACAACCAGCCCTTTCATAAAATAAGGATCCTGCGTGGCTACACCGGTCGGACAGGTATTCTTATTACATTCAAGCGCCTGTATGCATCCCAGCGCCAGCATCATGGCGCGGGCACTATTGCAAAAGTCAGCACCTAATGCCATTGCGCGAACAATGTTGAAGCCGGTGAGAATCTTGCCGGAGCAATCAATCTTAATATGGTCACGAATTCCAAAACCACGCAGTGCATCATCTACGAAAGCAATGGCATCCAGTAACGGCATGCCCACTGAGTTTGAAAATTCCGGAGGTGCAGCTCCAGTTCCGCCTTCACCACCATCAACTGTAATGAAGTCAGGATAAATGTTAAGCTGAACCATCGCTTTACAGATGGCGAGGAACTCACTTTTCTTGCCGATACAAAGTTTAAACCCAATCGGCTTTCCACCGGAAAGATCTCGCAGTTGTTTCACAAATTGAATTAATCCAAGCGGTGTATTAAAAGCACTATGATAAGGCGGAGAAAAAACGGTAGTTCCCGCCTGCACTCCACGAATGGCGGCAATCTCTGGTGTATTTTTCTTGGCTGGTAAAATTCCTCCATGTCCGGGCTTGGCTCCTTGTGAAAGCTTGATCTCAATCATCTTTACTTCCGGACGAGCCGCATTCTTTTGAAATGCTTCCGGAGAAAAGTTACCGTTCGTGTCCCGAGCTCCGAAATATCCGGTACCAACCTGCCAGATTAAATCTCCTCCATGCTTCAGGTGATACGGACTAATTCCACCTTCGCCTGTGTTGTGTGCAAAGCCACCCATCTTGGCGCCTGCATTTAATGATTCAACCGCGTTTGGACTGAGTGAGCCAAAGCTCATAGCTGATACATTTAAAATGCTTGCATCGTAGGGTTGCTTACAATCTTTATTACCTACACGCACGCGCGGGTTATGATCAAGCTTGTTATGATCCTGTGGATTAATAGAATGCGTCATCCATTCATATCCTTCTGCATACACGTTGAGCTGTGTTCCGAAAGGAATTGTATCAACTTGTTTCTTGGCACGCTGATAAATAACGGATCGTTCGTTACGGTTCAAGGGAGTACCGTCTGTATCCGACTCAACAAAATACTGTTGAATCTTCGGGCGCATGTCTTCGAACACGTAGCGCAGTCTTCCCAGCAATGGAAAGTTAATGCGAATCGCCTGACGGCTCTGCGCCATATCGACAAAGCCCATATATATGAGCGGCCCAACGATGACAAACGCGAATAAGGCCGGTGTCCAGAAATATGCCCAAACAAGAAGCAGGGCAGATATAACGATGCAACTAATGATAAAAATCTTTCTCATAGGGGTTTGGTTGGGTCGAACAAGGTAAGCCGGGCATTGGAAAACCGCAAGAACGGAGTTAATTTATAACGCTAAACCCCAGGAATATGGCTAAAAAGATTTTGATTGGCCTTTTAGTTGTGGTGCTGCTCATTCAGGTGATGCAGCCAACAAAGAATCAATCCGATACGCTTTCTGCAAATGACATTTCTCTGACGTATGCGCTGCCTGCCGGGGTACATGAAACATTTGTAAAAAAGTGCTACGATTGTCACAGTAATAACACGCAATATCCGTGGTACGTACATATTCAGCCGATTGGCTGGTGGATGGCTTCACACATTAAAGAAGGGAAGGATCATCTCAATTTTTCCGAGTTTAAAACATACGAACCAAAACGCGCTAACCATAAGCTTGAAGAAGTATCAGAAGAGCTCGGGGAGGGACACATGCCCATTGAAAGTTACCTGTGGCTGCACCCCGAAGCTAAGGTGACCGATGAAGAATTGAAAGCTATTAATGGTTGGATTGCCTCGCTGGGTATTACGGTGAAGGAGTAACAAATTAATGACGAATTTGGAATGTAGAATTTAGGAGAGCTATTCTAAAATTCGTCATTCACCACTCGTTATTCGTCATTTAATTGTACCGTATCAACGTAGGCGCTTTAACAAACGATGAGCTGTACTTAACACGTAAGTTGCTGGAAAGCGTGATTTTGAATTTTGAAAAGTCCTCTTGTGGAGGTATGCGCGGGAAGTAATACATCCGAAGCTCAATGGTTCCGAAGATCAGATTTTCATTTCGCGTTCTCATTCCTCCGCCAATACCGAAGTAAGGCTTTTGTCGAATGAGTACCGTTTGCTGGGGTGCTATCATGGCCATGTCTGCAAATACGAAGGGAGCAAAATTAAATCCAAGCAAGGTTGGTTTGATGTAAACAGCAGTTTCGAACGATACTCCCAGTCGTTGCGTACCAATCGCACTGTCGCTTCTAAATCGTTCAATTCCAAAATCATTATCAATGCGAAGCAACGGTTCGAAATTTCGATTGAGAATGGTGGCATAGCTTGCGCCAAGCGATTGCCGGATCTTGAGTCCTTTTAAAATCATGAGCCTGCTGAAGAGGTTAGCGGAAGCCTGCACCGTCACATCCTGAAGCTCGTTTTCAAATTGGTATCCACCTACGCGAAAAGCATACTCCATAAAATCACCCCGCTTATGAAAGATTGAACGCTCAAGGTCTATGCCGATATACGGGCGCACACGGTTGATCTGTTTGGTTTGTCCAAGCAGAAAGGACATCCGTGTACCGTACGGCACATCTTCTGTACGGCCGAATCCGTACACATATTTTGTCCGGTAAAAGTTTTGATTGTAGAATGTGAACTGGCCCAGAACAAATTGTTCATTATTATAGATCACATTCATTTCTTCCATCGGCTGCTCCGGACGGTCAAAAAAACTTTGTCCGTAGGTACGGAGCGCAATGAAATAACGATTCCGGTTTTCAACGCGATTTTTAATACCGATATTATATCCGATCCAGAAGTCTTTCTCGAAATAGCCGTAGCTTCTGAATACGGTATCCAGCTTACTGTACGCATTTGTCGACCAATTGCGGCTTAGCTCCAATCCACCGGCCCACCGCGTATACGCTGAAACAAGTGGTCTGTC
>Ga0075152_10000129_pt1 | contig 58715 bp, 61 predicted proteins | sample JI61114C2DNA_FD_70964 | JGI IMG/M metagenome (GOLD analysis project Ga0075152, IMG submission 70964) | Wastewater effluent complex algal communities from Wisconsin, to seasonally profile nutrient transformation and Carbon sequestration -... | ecosystem: Engineered > WWTP > Effluent > Algae...
GTTTGAAAATTATCCACAAACCTTCCATTAAAGAAAAGCTTGAAGTATCTGAATCGCTTCTTAATGACGTATAGTCCAGATACCCATGCTCCGTTTTCGTATTTCCACATCATTCGAAAATTTCAACAAGTCTACAAAGCCAATCATACACTTCATGGTATCCAGCGCTATGTCCTTCTTCCCAGGCAAGAGTCCATATTTTATCACGGTACTGCTCAGGAATCGAATTAAATCCAGCCTCGTCCTTAATGAATTCGACAACACTAGCTTCAACCTCGCTTTTGCGCTGGTAATACTCCACCCGCTTCGCTTCGAACTCAGCGAACTTAACTTGGAACTCATCGAAAGCATCAGCATACTTTCGCATGTCATCCGAGGTTGCGCCCGTAAGCAATACAGGTTTTTTGGGCTTCTCGGGATAAGACCCGATCATAGCCAGTAACACTTCGATTTGTTGATACATCACAAATGTGTTTGCAATTCAGATTTAAATCTATCAACAATCTCATCGATTGTGATAACACTATCAGCTAAGGCTTTCTTGAAGCCTTCAAGGTCCAGATCTTCGAAATACATTTGACCGACAAATTCGGTAACTGCGTAATCGATAGCATCTTCAATGATTTCTCTTGTTTCCATTAGTTTGGTCGGTTATACCCACATTTGCGGTGAGCTTTGAATCCATCCGGGCGACGTACTGTGCCACAGGATGAGAAAATTAAGAGGATTAAGAAAAGTATTGTTCTCATGGCTTTTCACTTATAATCACCCTAGAAACCCCAAATTCGAAGCCTCCATATTGGTAAATGTAAAAATACCCGCCATAATGACGGTTTAACGTTCCTCTGCCAACGTTTCCATTCGGGTCGATTCCGTAACACTGATACCCAACGATTTCATCGGTAGGTTCCTCCCATCTCGGATCGTCAATCTGCGGCACAAGTTCATCCGTTCCAGGAAACGTAGGAACCTTTAAATCAGGCGTCCAAGCCGAAGTAATCTCAACCCTCAAGACTTCCAATTGAAGCCCGGATGAACCGTTAAAATCGAGGGCTTGGCATATGGATTCAAAGCGATGGGCCGATCCTATGTTAGCATTTTTGCTCCACGCCAAACCCATAGCTGGCCCAAAATAATCCTGCTTAGTTTTAGTGAGGTAATAACTCCCATCCCACAACACATAAAATGTTTTCACGTCAAATCATTTTTAAAGTTGATCAAAAGCTCTTTTATCTCATCAAGCAACTCAGGGTATAAATAAAAGTCAGGAGGAGGGCATGGATAAAATCCATAATAACCAATTCTGACTAGCTCTATGCTCCCGATAAAAACAGGCTCTAATTGGTCTTTAGAGAAATCTATAAGCTTAAATGCAAACAAGTCATACTTGCCTTCATTGTTTCGCTCCCACATCAATCTTCCTTTTCTCATCGTAATGTTTTACGCCAAAATGGATTTGGCGGTGATGATTGAATGAAATTATAGCTATCAACACTGTCGTCCCAGGTTTGCCCTCGCGTAAACGGTTTCTCATAAAATCCGCACCATTCCCCATCAGAGTCTTGAGCGACAAATAAATAATCACCTTTCTCAGGAGCAGGATAAAGCTCAAGATAAAGCGCACAGCCTTCGGTTTCGTGGTAGTCCACGGCGGCTTGCAGGGCTTCTTCTTTAGATTCGAGATAAGTTCCATTTAGCGCCTTGATCCCGGATGAATCAAAAGGAAATGGCTTATTATTCACGAAGTCCCATAAGTGATATGGCTTGTCTTCGCTACAAAATCCTAGACAATGTACGTACATCAGAAAGGTTGATTTAACACCCACTTAAGCTTTTTGTTAGCTCCTGGGCATAGGTTAAGAACTTCAGGTTTCGCATCGACAACGAAGAACGGCCTTAGTCTAATTGTATTTTAGATTCTGACCAGCTCATTTGTCATAGAACTTGATGATAGTGAAAGCTTGATTCGTGGGTGCAAGCTGGATTGCTATTTCTTCAGTGTCAAAGAAAGCGGCACAATCCATCGTATCTACGTAATGATAACAAAGATCGATATAGCTGATGTACTTTCCGTCGATCATCTGAATGATGTAAAACGCTCTCATAACGGGTAAAAATTTAAAACATTACGCTTAGGTATTTCAGAGACGAACACCGTGTCGCGATACTCAAACGTCTGGGTTTGTACGGTCCTAAAATACCTGCCATATTGGCGGTATCCTAAGTGTTTAAAAACCAGACGATTAAGATCATCCGGGTTCGGCGTCATCTCAATAACACCAACAACCTGAGGCTCGATGCAGTCCTTTTGGCAGGAGGTTAGAGCCAGGAGAATAATGAACAGGTATCTCATTTGTCGTAAAATTTAATGATGGTGAAAGGTTCGGACGATGGAGCATGCCGGATTGCTTCTTCTTCGGATTCAAACCGCTCGGCTTCATAGGAATTCATTGTATATTTAGTTACGCCGCGTGTTTGCCAGTGCCAATAATACCCGCCGAAAAGCATTTGAATGATATAAAAGGTTTTCATTTCCAATCCAAATTTTTGTCAAGAAAGTACTTGACAGTTAATAAAGATACTCCAATCACAACCGCCTGACCTCGCTCAGTGCCCCTACGACGCTTCTCACGCTCATTAAAAGCCCGGATGATCCTATGAACCGCCGAGCTATCAATAGTACGCTCAGAACGCCGCAAAGACATCACCTCACACTTCCCAATCAAATTCCCCTCATGGGTGGCAAGATCAAAACCAACCTTGGACCCACGATAGAAGGTAACACAAATCAGTTCCCTGTCCCCGAATCCCCTTACCTGAGCGGTAACGGTTTTTAGGTGGGTAATTTGCGCGAACGACAAGACTGGTAAGAAGAGGAGTAGGTATTTCATATTGCTTTAAATAAGCCATAAGTCGAACAAATATACCGCTTATCACCCTCATAAGCAACATTTTGCGTAAAATAAATTTTTCTGTTATCAAAACAGATCTCAATTCCTTCCGCCAACAACTTAAACCCTGCTGGCTTCAGTTTATTTTCGTGTAGGACGTATTGCTTCCCACCTCCAATACACAAAATCAATTCCAATTGCCCGGATGAACGAAATACCAACCCTAAGTCCATAGGACATTGTGGGCAAGCGATTTCTATGGTCCGGTCCCGGATGACCTGAGCGGAAAGGAAGAACGGGAAGAGGAGGAGGATAAGAGTTTTCATCAGATTTTGATTTTATCGTTGAACAGAATAATCAGAACGACGATTAAAAGAAGGAATGCAATCATGTTTTTTTTGCAAATATAATTGCATTCACAATGCGAGTCAATAGGCTATGAAAATTATTTTTAGGGCATTGCCCGGATGATCAAATTCTCCACCCACTTGCGCGCAAGTCATTTACCATAATTTTACCAAGGACAAACACCATTAAAACGGTGAATACCCAGGACTCATGTGCGATAAATGAAAGTGCAATGAATAAAAGGATTAGTGTTAGTTTCATAGTCCCCAGATAAGAGGGAAGAGATAAAGAATAGATTGCTTCACATTTTCGGGCAAATCGGCCCAATCAGTCTTTTTGCCCAAGTGTTTATATCCTTCAGAGTCTAAAGGATTAGGGTAATTAGACCTACCTCCTGTTTCTTCAAAGTGGGTGCAAATTGCCCCATCTTGATTTAAAGCAGAAAAACCAGCTTTGTAAGGCCAAACGATTGTATAACAATCGAATGTATAGCCGTTATTGTACACCCTGACATTAGGTGTGCCTTGTTTGAAAAGTTCAATTTGCTTGTTCATTGGTAAATTTTTAATTGCCCGGATGAACTCAGGCAACATGAATAAACTTCAGACATAGAGTCAGTGCTAAAAATAGAAGCACAGTTATCAAATATGTCCTTATAAACTTCCGATTCAGCGAATATTCGAGCATCTTCTAAGTTGTCAAAAGATGCTCGAATTGCCGAAGTTGGGCAACCTTCAAAGTTTTCCCAGTAAATAAAAACGAGGTACATTGTTTCAAATTGCCCGGATGAATTAAGCGCGGAAAAATTCCACGTATGACAAATCAAGGGTAAACCGCACGTATAACGGCCTACCAATGCCCCAATAAGCGCCACCACGATCATACGCACCATCATAAGGCAGCGAAACGCGGCGTTGATAAACTTTTGTGTAGCCATCAGGCGCTCCACCTACATTTGGACGGCCCATAGGAGCGCCGTATTTAGTGTTAACATCGTGCATGATTGCTTTCCATGCTTGCCAGTAAGTCAAAGGAATTAAATCCTGTACTTTCGATTTCAGTTTGTTGTAGAATCGGTAAATATCACAATTGTGTTCAGGTTGATTCTTAGGAGACACCACAAAAAGCCGTATCTCTTCAGCTTTTTCTTCGCCTAATTTTTCTTTGCATTTTTCGTAAAGAAAAATTATTGATTGATCGCCGATTTGGAAAAATTCGTCTAAATCATAAGGGAAGCGCATGTTATTAAATTTTTAAACCCCTGTTTCATCGTTTCCGAATCATCAGACACCGCAATACACGGCATGACAGGACGGGCCGCACATGGCCCGGATGAACCTAGTCTAATTTCTGCCATTTGTGATAACTAAACACTTCTTTCATCGTCTCGCAATCCAGTATTTCCCCATAATTTTCGTCAGGAGAAAGATTGTTGTAATTAATCAGCTTACTTTTTGCCTGTTCTAAGTCATCGAAAGAAGCCAAAATACAGCTAATTGGATTGCCTAAATCGTATTGGGTATAAGCAAAAACAATGTAACGTTTCATTTTAAGGATTTTTAAGGCAAAAGCCCGGATGGATTAAAACCAATTGAACGCACTGAACGGTAAAAGCTCATTACTCCCATCACTAAGAGTAACCCCAATAGCATCAGGAGTAAGCCAATCAATTACACTCCCATCAGATAAAGGAATACCTTGTTGCATTCTATAGTGAGCATACAAGGCCAAATTTTCAGGCTTCAAAAAAGGCGTAAAATCCTCAAATCTTTCTTTAGAAAGTTCACGCTTCAAAGATTTGGTTTTGGTCTCGCTTATTTCAATGCCATTTTTGCGCAATAGGTCACGCAATTCCCAGCGTTCGGCGCAGCTATCAAAGTGCTTGGCTAACATTCTTTCTACGGTATCCCTTGCGCCATTATAACCGTATTGAAAAGGAAGAGATAAAATTTTGTCCATACCTAAAAACGCCTCAGCGGAAAAATAAGTATTGCCGTTTACACGGTCAAACCACTCTTTAGTTTGGATCGTTATCATTTTGTTGAATTTGTGGGAAAAACCCGGATGAATAGAGCCGTTTAGCGAATCGAACGCTAACTAAGACCGTCACGGCTAAGAGGCAAGGCACACACCTTACGACGGCAAAAAGCCGTCAATTCATGCGGTAAACATAATAGTACGTTCCATCGATATTAACTTCATGTTCGTGACCGTCGTATGAATTCATAAAATGGCCGCGACCGTCTGCGCTGATTGCGTCGCTTACAAAGTCGTCAAAGTCTTCGATAAGTGCCAAAATAGTCTCGTTTGCATCCTCACACTTGGTAGTTTGGAAATTTTCAATCATCTCTTTTGCCTCATAAGGTAGCTTGGAGTGATCAACAATAAAGGACGCATTAAAAGCCCAAACGCTTTCTTTAATGTAAATTTCAGTCTTTTCCTGCGCTTCATCATCATCGCAAACCAAATAATCATCGTCAATATTAGTATAATCTTCCTCAACAAGCAGACAATTTTCATTGCACCATTCTTCAAAATCATCATTGTTAAATGGTTTGTCCATTTTTTCAAACCACTGTTGAGACTCGTTTTTTGCGTCTACTTCGTCGCCTTGAAAATAAACTCCATTAACTTGGAAGTAAGACAAAGATAAATGCTGCATTAATGCTAAAGATTTCATGTTATTAGTTTTATGGGCACATGGCCCGGATGAACAAAACAAAGGTGCGGGTATTTTTAATGTAAATCAATACCCTGAATGGTCTAATTTTTAGGATAAGCCCACAAATCACAATCCTCAAAAACACCATACTTTGAGCCATCAAACTCAAAAGTAAGCGTATCAACTACCGAATTCCAAGTATCAAAATAGTCAAGGTGATCAGGGCCGGACAAAAGTACTTCTAAATCTTCTTTACTCAGGTCGGACTTTTCACCCCAAACTTTTGCAAATTGACGTGGAATGTAAATACCGATATTTTGGTCGATAAGTGGGAAAGAATTTTCAACCACATCAACCCATTCGCCGTCTTGAATAGTTATCATTTTATTGGTTTTTAAAGTTTGCCGTTTCTGCTTTCGCTTCTTCGGATATGGCACACACCATATGACGGCAGGCGGCACAAAACCGCCTGAATGAACTAATAAGTGTCCCCATTATCGTAAAACTCGCAATCTGTCATTCCCTCAATTATACATTCGTCACTAGTCAAATAGTCGTATTCGTTTTCTAAAGTTCTGTAAAGCTCGCCGCAATGGCTATAAACTTCAGAGCGCAACAACTCCAAAAATTCATGGTAGTACTTGAATTTTAAAGCGTCAATGTTTTCGCGGTTGTGGTCTTCACTGCTTAAGCAGATTGAAACAGTGTGTTTGTGCACGTATGGCAAACTGTTTCGTTCACCTGTAAATTCAGGCGTATAGTGGACTAAAATAGCTTTCTTCCATTCTGGAATTTCAAGCGATTCAACCCACTTTTCAAAGTATGCGCTATCAAGTCTAAATGTAAAGCTTGCGCCGTCGCCTTGAGAAGAAAATCCAGAAAACGCAATTTCGCAATCCTCATATTGTGGGTGATCTTCTTTAAACATGTCAAAAATGCATTCATGCCAAAATGTTTCTTCGACATTCCAATAACGACGTTTTTCGATTGCCTTTTGTTTGGCCTTTTCAGAAAGTTCTGAAAATTGGTAGATGTTGATTTCCTCAGTACGCATTTTAATAAATTTTAATTGTGTCACCGACTTGCGCCGAAAGTTGAGCCATTTGGTGAGCATCATTAAAAGATGCTGCTTTACACTTGCCGGAAAAAACCAGTTTCCCAGCACTGTAAATTTTGATTGTGTAGGTATTCATGTTGATTTGTTAAAAGGTTAAAAAATCCCGGATGAACTACTTCTTTTTGGGAAGATAAACACGGTAAAACTTTTGCGACTTCTCAGACCACAACACCAAAAACTTTGAACCAGTCTTTGAAGTATGCACAGTCATAACGGTATCTTTGGCAATGGTCCCAACAATCAAAGAATCTTTTGATACGCTGGACATTTGGCCGAAAGCCAGGAAAGGGATAAAAAGAAGGATGAACAGTAAATTTTTCATGTACCTAGTATTGAATTGGTTGAATACGATGCTTTTTGTAAAAGGTTGTGTACATTCCTTGCTCTGAAGAGGTATTGTAATACTCAAAGTTAGCAACGCAAGACTCAAAACTAATTTCCTCAGTCTTGTATCTATTCGCCTCAATTAAGATACCACAATTCCAAACGCCGAAAGGACGCATGTTACAAGGGCAAAATACAAGTTCTTCACCTGCTTCAAACAACCGTTTGGCAGTGCGTTTTTGAACTTGCACCCAATTGCATTTTGTAGCCGAATCGTAAAACTCTAAATTTCTCATATCGTTTGATTTTCAACAAAGGTAAGGGAAGGGAAGTTATCAAAAAATACCCTAAAAGGTCTAAAAATCAACTAAATTTTCGTTATTTCTCATAAAACGCTAAAAACCAGCGTTTAAACGCTCTGAGAATCGCGTGTAAATTCCCTAAACGTATAACAGCGCGTAGAAACCAATCCACACGCTGTTAAAGCCGTCAAAAGCCCGGATGAACCTAAATAAAGGAGTAAGTAACACTAAAGTCAATTTCCTGAATGCGTAAACCAGTACAACCACGTTCAGATAATTTAGAAAGATAAAATTCAGCCTCTTCAATTGAATGCAATTTTACACCCTGAACTTGAGTTAATAAAATTTCCTCTTCAACGCCATCCTGTCTTATACCCCAAATTACAAATTCTTTTTTCATTAGATTGTATTTTAGATGAACAATGAAACATATTAAAGCTCAATTTCAAAACCTTTCTTTTCTGCCCATTCAATAGCAGAAGTAAGGGTTTTGAAGGCTTGTTCAATATAGATAAAGGTAACGGGGCACAAAACAGAAGCATTCCATTTGCAATCATAACGGGAAATAGTCATGTAAACCCCATTCTGGGTCTTATCGTATCCGCTTGTTGTTTTAGTCCAATTTTCCATTATCATTTATTTTTAGCTTTGCCTTATCGCTTTGCTGGAACAAATATGAAAAGATAAAACGAAACAATCAAGCATTTATAGTAAAATTAGACCTTTTAGGGTAGTTTTAGTAAAACGTAGTGAATAACAGGCAAGGAGAAAGATTGTAGACGATTGTCAGAGGTTTTAAAGTGGGGTTTGGTTGGTTTTATTGGGGTTTGGTAGTTCTATCGTAATATTGCGATCGGACAATAAGGCGTAAACAAGGCACTGGATTGAATAGATATGGATCAATAAAGGGCTTGATATGGTAGGGCGTTTTATCTGCTTTTGATTTCAAAGTGCTTTGATATGGTAGGGCGTTTGGTGTTCATCCCTCAAAGCGTCGCCCAACACAAGACCAGGAGCGCAACAAACCAGCAATTCACACAATAGTTAGAACACTTGACCTAATCTTGCGTGTGCGCACACGCAAACACCAACACGCACATACTACTCAGCTTTTCGTACACAAAGCTGAGTATTTTAAACAGGCTGTATACGCTCATAACTCATTGATTATCTATACAGCTTAACATAATGTTTGAACGGTCGTTCAAATAGATTCACTTTTCTGCGCCAAACCGATGCTATATTGACCGCACAAATGCACCCACCCCCACCCCTTGCGCGCGATCACTTAACCCCGTGCCCCTTTCGTTTTGCGTTTCCCGCTCGCGATCCGACCCCCGGCCATCTATATATCTACTCCAGCCGCCAATCGTCATAAAATTTCACACCATATACAACCAATCCACGCCCCAAATCACATAACCATCACATAAAACTTCGTCACAAAACTGTCAAAATCACCCTAAAAACACCCCAAACCAAACATAATTTGCACCCCTACCGAGCTAGTACAAGCCGATTGTAAGTTTTAAGGCTAAAAACCAAATATTCTTCCAAAACACACCCAAAAACCACCCCAAAATCAAATCGACTAAATATTCTACCAACCACTTGACACGTATTCCTAAATGATTTACCTTTGTGGTATGAAAATTGATAAAATCAACCAAATCATCCGAGAGTCGAAGATTGACGGGAAAGATGTATCTCAAGTATCTGACGGATGGCATACCTTTTCCGGCCTTTACGACATTCACCTAGCCTACAACGTCGCACTATTTAACGAGTGGGGCAGACAAAGAGGGATTGGATACGAAAACTCCAACAACTCAAAACACGACGTCCACAAATCACAACGACACCACGACGGAGAACTATGCTTCGGTGGTGGATGGTTTATTGTTGTCGCCAACCTTTCGAGTGGACAGATCTCAAACCACTACGAGATGAAGCACTGGGACCTTTTCCGAATTCCAGAAACAGAAAAAGCGAAGTACGAATGGGATGGCCATACGAGTGAGGATGTGATAAATCGTTTAAAAAGCCTATGAAAACAAGCAACAGAAACTTCGCATACGCCGAGTTCGAAGATCGCTACGGTCAAAAATGCTCAATCCAAAAATCCAGTTCCGCGATGGAAGACTGTATTTGGCTCGGGCTGAATGACGCTGATCCTAAAATCATGTCAAGCGATGCAACGAGAATGGGCCTACGAGAACGGACATTCGATGAACGAGACAACGGATGGGTTGCTTTCGAAATCCCAAAAGAAGTCTCATTAAGCACCCGGATGCACCTAACCCAAGAAATGGCGGCTGAGCTTATTATTCATCTTCAACGATTTGTTGATACAGGAGAACTTTATAAAGAAGACGAGGTATGAAATGGAGCATATGTGTAGAAGAAGGCACTAAAAGGCTTGTTCCTGGAAAAGGCGGATCGGAGATATTCGACTCTTATGAAGAATGCCTAATCGAATGCGAAACTCAGAACACCATATCTATGTTCAAAAATAAGCTCAGTACCCACCCAAACGCTAAATACGCCACACTGTCAGAAAGAGGCTGGATTGAGCTATGGGAGTACGAGCCAAAGCTATATAAAGGAGATTGGCAAGACAAAGGGTTTAGCCAATACGTGTTTGATACAAAAGGGATAAGGGTTTTTTTAGGCAAGATGCCCAACCTTTACAAGGTAACACATAAAATAGAAATATGATCAAAAAAATCACACGGTTGAGCTCACACACTTATGAGCTCCCAGTTTTCGAAGTAGGCATGACTGGATTGCGTTATCATGGCTCTCAGGAAATAACTTTCTGTAAAGGCTCCAAGGACGCTCCAGTTCACCCGGGCTTCATTACTGAAACGCTTATTCAGCTTTGCGTTGAACATCTTGAAAGCGTAAACCAAATCGTTCCAAGCGACCACACGACCGGAGTGATCGCTCATCTCAAAACCGCACTTGAAATTCTTGACGAACGGACCAAAGACCGTGAAGTGAGAGGGGTGCTGCAAACTTACAGCAAGTGATCGAAGGCGACACACTATACATTGAAGAGGATGGAGATCTAATCTCGGTTCTCTTCAATGGGACGTACAAAGACAACTTATCAGTTGTCTACCAGCACGGCCCTAAAAAAGGTCATTCTGAGTTCATCAAGGAGTCAGACATAATAACAGATCTGAGTAAATGGCATGATGAAAAAGAAAGAATTGAATTAAATTTGCAGATTAAACAAAAGGTTTTATCTTTGGACTTGGATTTAATGACCGCCAGGGCTCTGGCTAAATTTTTAAAGATATGAGTGAATACGACGGAATTAAAATGAATATAGGTTTTGATGACGAACTGCCTTTGATTGACTTAAAGGGTCGCTTTTCTCGTATCAAGCACGCTTCGATCCAAACCACTACTGTGAACGACGAATCATCCGGGCAGCGATTTTATACAGAGGACTCAGATGGGTTGCTTTCGACCCCAGATGGACATGTGTTTGGCCCGGAGATCATGGAGGACATCGAGGCTGCATTTGACGCTATTTTAAATGAAGAAAACCCGGATGAAGATTAAAATCACCAACACCGGGAACCTACGCCAAGCCATCTTACAGTCAGGCTTAATCGAACACATCGAAAGAGTAATCGAAATGGACGAAATAGGGGCCGGAGTAGAAGCTGGGTTTATTTACGTTGTACCATTGTCGGTGGCGCAGGACATTATCGATGACAGCGATGCTTTTGAAACGCTTAAAAATTTGGAGGAGAGATGATAGTTGTTGTAAATAACGGCCATGGCCGACTACAAAAAGGCAAGCGAAGTCCAATTTTAGGTTTCGACCACGAACTCCGTGAGCGAATCATGAAAGAGGACTTGCAAAGCAACTTCAGGCTGGCCGAATGGTGGACCAACCGCGAAATCGTCAGACATATCTGTTACTGGCTAGGCCAATCAGGAATCAAGGCGATCAACCTTCTCCCTGACTCAGAGCGGTACGGACAATTTTTGGAAGGCCGGGTAGCCATGGCGAATAAAATTAAACACGATCTCTATGTCTCAGTTCACTCAGACGCTTTGGGTATAGGCGAATTCAACCACGTTCGCGGCCACCACGTTTTTTACGCCGCACACCCTGAGATCGCGCAGATCTTTAACAACAACATGGCAGCCATGTTTCCTGATTCACAGAACCGGGGAATCGTTTTAAACCCTAGCCCTAAAGCACCGAGCCGTTTTTACGAGCTTCACGCAACCAAAATGCCTGCGGTTTTGACTGAAAACTTTTTTTACACCTCAGAGCTTGACTGTAAATTGATTTTAGATAATCTGGAATCAATTGCTCAGGCTCACGTAAATGCGATATTGGAATGGAGCAAAAAATAACAAGCTATTTCGAAAACAAAATAGCCAACCTAAACAAACAAAAAGAGCGCAGTCTTTCTCTCGCAGCCTTTTTGAACGGGAGAACAACCACAAGTAAATTTACTTATAACGACGTCGAGTGCATGATCACCGAAGTTGAATTGAGAGAAAATGCATACTTTCTTATTTGCCCAATGAACTCAGCACACAACATCGGTAACGGGGCTGGATGCGAAAAAAAGATAACGGAATGGTAAGCATACTGGCATTCTGCGGAGGCATAGGAAGTGGAAAGGACACAGCCTGCGAAATCGCCGCCGAGTTAGGCTACGACAAAATAGGCTTTGCCGACCACTTAAAAGAGGTCTGTAAATTCATCACAGGCCACGACTACACACTCCGCGAAACCAAAGACTCAGAAGTTTTCCCAGGAGTTACCGGACGGAGAGTTTTAGAGGTAATCGGAACCGAAGCCATGCGAACTTTAAATCCGAATTTTTGGATTGACAAAGTTCTCGAAAAACGCGACATTGCTATTTGTGACGTTCGTTTCCCCAACGAAGTAGAAGCCATTCAGAAGGCCGGAGGGGTCGTCATTAAAATTATCCGCGACGGATGCCAAAGAACTGGCCACGAATCAGACAATTGGGAGGAGCTAAAAAGCGACTTCACTATTATTAACGATAGATCTCTTGAAGAATTTAAACAAGAGGTCCGAAATTCAATTGCTTTTATATGTACCGACTATTAATTGTTTTCATCTTAGTAATGTCGACGAAAGACTACAAACTCTGCAACGCTGCTGTTATCAGAGAGGAGATGCCAATGGCGTGTTTTGAGGAAAATGATCCCGAACCAACTCTTGTTATTAAACACACCCCTTCATCTCCTAAGCGAGTAGGGAGTACGTTCGTTTTTAATCCAGTATCCGACTACAATCATAGAATTCAATTCTGGAATAAGTCTCAAATTCTGGAGGACATGAAGAAACAAGGATTCGTAAACATAGACGACCTGGACATTACCACGCTTAAGGAAGTAAGAATGGCCCATTACTACGACAGCTTACTGTGGGATATGAACGAAAAGACCGGGCTAGGGATTGGTGTGATATGGGCATTCCTTAGAATCGAAGCATACTCTTCCGGGGTCAACGAAAGTTCATTAATGCGCAATGGGTGGAACTTTGGCGGGATAAAGTATCGCAAAAACATCCACCCTGGCTACGTCTTAGCCAAAGATGATTGCGGATCAAACAAGTGTAGGTTTGCAAAATTCAACTCATACGAAGAAGGGGTTGAGGCGTGGGCTAAGGTTTTTAACGCGCCAAGATACGCCTCTGCTAAATCCCAGAAAAACGCGATTGACGTTTTTTATAAACTATATAAAGGCGGGTATCACACGCACAACAATGTAAAACAAAGAAAAGGGCTCAGGGATAAGTATTGGACTCTGAGAAAGCACTTCCCAGCAAACACGCTTCATGGCATCGAAATCCTAAACTACGTCACCTTCCCAGATGAAGACGACTTCTACGAAAGCCACGAAACTCGGACTTTAAAGAGGACTGAGTGGAAGGAATACGTTCAGAAAAATAAAGGTCACGCCATGGCGGCTCAAGAGAAGTACGGCGTTCCTGCAAGCTGGATTTTAGCCGAAGGGCTTATTGAGTCTAATTGTGGCCGTAAGAAGATCTGGTTTAATGGCCGAACGCGGGATGCGTATTTGGTTCACGCTAAAGGGCTTGACAAGGATTATTATTCTAATCACAAATTAAAAAACAAACTTATCCATGTCGTGGAAGACATGGAGCTTTACAATTATGACACAAGAAGTAATTGATCAAATCAAAACGGCAGCCGACATCATCGGCTCCACTTTCGGCCCGGCTGGAAAGAACGTAATGTTCAAATCACGTGAGAACTTGCCAGCGGCCATGATCCGTGATGGCGTAAAGACCGCTCGACGCTTAGCCGCATGCGAACCACTAAACACTGGCTTTCAGTTATTGGTGGATGCATGCATGTCGACCGTTCGTAAAACAGGTGACGGGACAACGACCACCGCGATACTCGTTAAAGCTCTCTTAGAGAACTGGAGCGAAGTCAATCTTGAGAATTACATGGTAAAAGGCCAACCTGCGACTAAGGAACAATTCTACCAAGCAGCCGGGATCTCAGCCAATGGTCGCGAAGAAGCAAAACTCGTAGCCGACCTCGTATGGGCTCTCGGGCCATACGCGCACATTCAGTCATACGCGGCTATCGGTGAGAAGACCCGCATCGAGATCAAAGACGGTTACGTCACCCCAGGAGGGATGTACACCCACGACATGATGAACCGCTTCCAAGGCGACAATGTGAGTTACACACACAACTCAGCGGTGCTTAAAAACCCTTTAGTTATGTTGGTCCACGACCAAATTCATGGCGACCAGCAAATGATCTCGATCATCACCGAGTACGTGAAGATGCAAACCAACCGCCCACTTGTAATTTTTGGAACGGACATCAACAAAAACGCGGTCAAAGCGGTTTTGGACAACCAAATTCCACGACAGAATAATCAGGGTAAATTGGTTCACACTGGGCTTCCGATCTTTTTAGCCGCAGGCTGGCGTGACGCATACTCATTCGATGACATCAAAAAGATCACCGGGGCCACAGTCTTTTCTCAAATGACCAAGCACCTCTTTCCAGTGAAGGGTTGCACGCTCACATTCTCAGACTTGGGAAGCGCCGAAGAAATCGAACTCTCCGTCAACACCTACAACCAAGGGTACTCTCGGGTTAAGGTTCAGAACATGGAGATCATCGACAAGATGATCGCGGATTTAAAGGAGTCAATCACTCCCGAGAACGAAGAAGAAGTCGGCGAACGAATTTCTAAACTGACCAAAGGAGTTGGGTTTATCTATATCGGCGGCATGACCGAAGCCGAGCACCGCCTAATTGCTGACTCAGTTGAGGACTGCGCGATTAGTCTTCCAACAGTCTTAAAGCACGGGGTTGTCCCGGGTGGAGCGTATTCTTTTTATGAACTCGCGCACCGGGCCATGATGAATGACGACATGTTATTCAGTGAGGCTCTTTACGAAGTCCGTAAAAAACTCATGAAGTCGATGGATGCCAGCGAAGATGGCCGAGTGTTTAATTTTCGGACTAAGGAATACCAAAACCCGGATGAATGCGACATTTGGGAATCAGCTTCGGTCGTCAACGAGTCAATTAAAAGCGCATACTCATTTGTTCACGAAATCATGAATACCGATGTTTGTTTCTAGGGGATATGCGTTAATCGAAGCCAAACCGTCAGAGAACATCTCAAACGGCGTCTACGTGCAACAGACGAGAGAAGAATGGGGAACAATTGTGGAGCTGGGCAAACCTCAGCTCTCCGATTTCCCATGGTATCACCGCTGGAAGCCACTTCTTTTTATTCATCCAGCACCGTTCAAAAAAGGAGCCACCATTCTTATTCCGCACGGCCAGGATATTTTTATCGAAGGAAAGCAGTATCGGGTTATCAAACAGAGTTCAATTTCAGTTTACAACAATGATTAGACTTTGGTGTACCGAATTCATGGCGATCCGGGTTTCGGATGGAGCACTAGTCAAGTTCGGCGGCCCAAACGTTCCGGGCATTAATTGGGTCGACGCTCAGAACTGGTGTCATGAAAACGCTGGTCACTTAGTTGTAATCGGAGAGCTGGTTGAGGAGGTGCCTTGTTTTGAGGATACTTACATACCTGATTTCGCTAACGCGGTGAATTATCAAAACTTAAACTAATGAAAGTCATTATTGATTTCGAGCAGAGAACGATAAACGTCCTAGATAAAGAGATAACCGACGATCATCACGCGACACTATCCGGGCGGGGGTTCGCCGGGTGGAGAGTTCGACCTATTTTTGAGTTCGACGCAGAATTCGAACCCGTTTATCCTCCTTCTATTATTCATCACCCTATGAGCGAATTCGATAAAGCTGCATTGAATAGATTTTACAAATCGAGTCCAATAGATATAATTATCGATCAGCAAATTAGATTCGATCTAGAAACGCAATGATATTCAATAAAGTCCTAATCAAACCAGACACAGACGGCAATTACCAGGAGGATGAAGGCGACAAGCTTCCGGCCTCTGGTATTGTCATCGAAAGCCCGGCTGATTCGCCCGTCAAGGTCGGAGAACGAGTATGGTTCTCATACACCGCTGAAAAGTTCCAAGGAAACTATCTCTGTGCATACGAAGACCTCTTCGTGGTTGACCGAAAAAGCCTAAAGGCTTTAGGTAACTGGAGATTAATAAAGTGGCGCGAAAAAGACCGTGTAGGCGATTACGGCGACCATGACGACCTTCTCACGAAAGAAACGATACTTGATGACAAGGTGACGTATTTTGCTCGTCAAGGGCGTCGGCTGTGCGTAGATCACGATCACGATGGGCAGGAGTGGTATTATATAATTGATAAAAACGAACCATATGTTCAAGTTTAAGCTCGCCCTATGGGCTCTATCTAGGCTGTTATTTATTTCTGTTCTCCTGATTCTATACTCAGTCATAATTATAGCGATCAGCATCGCTGAGTTCTTCAGGATCTTACTAACAAAGCCACCGATAGAAAAGATTCCAGATTTCTCTTTTTCTGACGCAACCAGCAGCGCAAAAGACGGGATCGATAAAGCATACGAGTTTTACGACAATTTGTAAATTTAAACTAAATGTTGTATCTTTGAGAAAGTTTTCAGACTCAGAACAAATGGCCCTCGTCGCAATGGATTTAAATCCATTCGAAAAGCCAACACAGTACATTTGGGATGTTCACGACAAACTTAGAACTAGACTAGGTTTAAGCGCGTCTGAAGACGAGCTGAACGAGCCAGACGCAAAAAAGAAGGCGGCTGCTCTTGAAATGAAAGACTGGCTCATTCGTTTTCTAATCTTATTCATAGACCCAGAGAGTCCTTTCGCTAAGATTCGGGACTTTGATGATCGGAGAAAACAGTGCATCGAGTCATTAGGTGACGTCAAAGGCAAGATTCCTCGGAAAGCGATGTCTGAGATCACCAAACGAGGTACGCTTTACGGACTTATCCAGTATGAGTTTTTCAAGTTTGTCTATGACCACGACTACGAAATGTGGGCTTCTTTACTCTCGGCCTTTCAGACGTTAACCGAGAGATTAAGGAATCCTAACACAGACACCGATGAAATGGTTAAGATAACCAAACAAATCGGCGAGGTCCGTAAGGAATTAAGTGAACTCGAAAGAAAATTATTCACCGACAGCCGCATAATGCGACAAGTAGCTGAGGAAAAAAACAATCAGCTAATCACGGGTTATGCAGAGCGATTCGCAAAGATTTTTGAATGAAATACCTATTATTCTTATTTCCAATCTTCCTTCAGGCCCAGTGCCTTATCCCAACTCACTCTTATCGGCTCATTTGTGCTGATGAAGTGCGCTACGCTGATTCTATTTCGTCTGGATCCCGGCTGTACATCTCCTCGAAGAACGCTTTCGTCACCTCACCACGATCTGTCTTTAGTCTGGTGAATGGGTACGGCCAGCACTTTATCCAGATCACAAACTCAGCCAACAGCCAAAAGGTCGCCATCAATCGAGCCTGGATCAACCGGATCGACTCAACGAGCGGCAACAAAGCTTTAATTTATATTAAGGACATTTCAGTCACATTCACGACAACCGAAAGCTATACAGCGGTCAAAGACTCAGCTATCGCGTGTTTTATCCGATCAGTGGCGTCGGGCCTTGCGACGCTCTCAGATGGTGACTACGGTGATGTAGTGGTGTCAGGCGGTGGATTAGTGATGACAGTCGACAAACCCGACCTTGGACTTCACAACCTCGCTGACGGAGACTTTTCAGTCGTAGCCGACTCGACAGCCCTAAGTTTAACAGGAACCCGATCAATAACCTTACAAACACAAAACATTGACGGCTGGATTTCCCGTTATCTTCAAACAAATAATAGTCTAACACTCCGAACAAACAACACGACTAAAACATCTCGAATCTTCGTCGACACCACAGGTGCAAATTTTCAGTTTGTGAACGGAGCTAACAACGCTTCGTTACGAATTGGAGACTCGGTGGCAGTCCGGTTTAACACAAGCGGAAGTGTCGGGCAGGTTTTGACTGTGACGAGTATTGACGGAGACGGACGATTGGTGATCAATCCGAAAACCGGAGGAAGCGGAACCGCAAACTGCGAACAGACTTTAACTAAAACATCTCACGGATTCTCTAAATGGACGCCAATTTATTGGAATGGGTCGGCGTGGGCCAGACCAACTTTTGATTCGATTATTCCGACTTATATTGTTGTAGATTCGACAACCGTCAATACTTTCAAGGTTTCTAACTGCGGGAACTATTCTTCTACTTTAACCGCAGGGCTTTATTACTACAAAGGCGCTTCACCCGGGTACTCACTCACCCCAACCTCGATTCCAACTCCTCTATTTGAAGTAGCTCAAGCCCGGCTGATCCTACAGCCGCTCGTTGGGTTTCAACTGGCAAGCGGAAGCGGAGGGGTGAGTTCAATGGTTCTAGCGGATACAGCAGCAGCTATTCGTGCTGATTTTCCAAGTACAAAAAGAGACACTTTTATAACTGTGCCTCCTAACACAACTTACTTCCCAAACATCATCGACAACCCGGCCAGATTTTACAACAATATTTATTTGTCTTGCAAGGGAAGGACGGATACAAGCATTGTGGCTTTTCTTGCTAGTCCCGTTTTTGAAGAGCAAAAAGGGGTTGTGTACAACATAAAAAACGATAGTGGACTTGTTGCTGCTTTCGTTCTCAATTATTCCCACTTTAGCAACTCGAAAAGCTTTTACATGCTCAAGCGTGGACAAACAGCACAGGTTCGGCTACTTCCAGATGCGGCAAATCCTGGGCAGTATGGATGGGCTGTGAATGTGGTGTGGGACAGTACGGATGTAGGTGATCGGATTACAGCGAGTAGTGGGGCGAATTATACCAGAGTGGTAGCTAGCCCAACAACACTTAATGTGCAAAGTAATTTGGGTTCGTATAATCTACCACGGGCCTACAATGGTGCTGGGGAAAAGATACTTGCTTGGAAAGATAGCGTGGGTGGGTTTTACCCAAAATTGGGTTTTGGGGATGGGGTGAATTGGGTATCTAGGAGTGCTGCTGAAGCAAATTCGTGGAATTCAGTTGCTTATGGTAATGGATTGTTCGTAGCTGTTGCTGCGACTGGCACAAACAGGGTGATGACAAGCCCTGATGGGGTTAACTGGACAGCACGAAGTGCGGCTGAGGCAAATGGATGGAATTCAGCTACTTATGGTAATGGTTTGTTTGTGGCTGTTTCACCAAATGGCACACACAGGGTGATGACAAGCCCTGATGGGGTTAACTGGACAGCACGAAGTGCGGCTGAGGTAAATTTATGGAGAACAGTTACTTATGGTAATGGTTTGTTTGTGGTTGTTTCAACAAATGGCACAAACAGGGTGATGACAAGCCCTGATGGGGTTAACTGGACAGCACGAAGTGCGGCTGAAGCAAATGTATGGAATTCAGTTGCTTATGGTAATGGGTTGTTTGTGGCTGTTTCAGAAAGTGGAACTAACAGGGTGATGACAAGCCCTGATGGGGTTAACTGGACAGCACGAAGTGCGGCTGAGGCAAACAATTGGAATTCAATTACTTATGGTAATGGATTGTTCGTAGCTGTTGCTGGCAGCGGCACGAACAGGGTGATGACAAGCCCTGATGGGGTTAACTGGACAGCACGAAGTGCGGCTGAAGCAAATTTATGGAATTCAGTTGCTTATGGTAATGGATTGTTCGTAGCTGTTGCTGCGACTGGCACAAACAAGGTGATGACAAGCCCTGATGGGGTTAACTGGACAGCACGAAGTGCGGCTGAAGAGACTTTTTGGAGAACAGTTACTTATGGCAATGGTTTGTTTGTGTCGCTATCGAATGGGGGCACAAACAGGGTAATGACTTCAGGCCGAAGCACTCAAAATGTTACACCAGCCCCATATGTACCTATATATCGAAATTCGGTGGCATCAGGTACAACAGATGGGAGCGGCGATTTAATAGTAGCTTTCGCATCGGCTATGCCAGATGCGACCTACACTGTTGTTTCTCAGAACGAAGGAATAACAGCTTATATCCTTTCTGCTCATACCAAAGCAACGGGAAGTATGAAAATCCGTGTGTTCGACGCAGCAGGTGCTGCCGTAACATCCACCAGCGTGACAATCAGCTACGAAGTAAAAGACTATTAATCACGTAATCCCCCCGCAAATGAACCGCATGAACATACTCCTTACTGTAATGATCGAAGCAGCCAAAAAGCACGGCATAAATAAAATCAAAATGAGAATACTATTCATATTTTTACTTGCAGCATCTCAGATAAATGCTCAAAAGATTATCCAAGCTGGATCGTTCGCAACCAGCTCAGGGTTAATCGACACGGCTGCCGCCATCCGGACCGACTTCCCAGTCGACACGTCATTCACTATCGAAGACACTGGATTCTATACAGTAGCCGATAGCTTCGACATCACTCGTTTTCGGAATATTACAGTAAGTTTAGTAGCGGCAGTCGCCACGGCAGCTCGAATATCATTTCCCGCTGCTGACGCAGCTTACGAAGGCGTTACGTTTTACGTCCAAGGCGCATACGGGGAAGGGAATACACAAGCTGTGTTTTTTAACTCTGATCTAAATGGGGTTGACGTACTCTTGAATATTGGTGACGGCGAAACAGTAATGATTAAAGTCGCCGAGTCTGGCGGAGCATGGATATGGATTGCTATAAAATCCTCAGCGTTCACTGATCAAAACGGAATCATTTCGGCTCTCCCTGATGGAGACGTAGACATCGATGGAGCAACATCGTCAGATTTAAGAATCCGAGACACCCGAATTCAATTCGATGCCCGGATGAAAATAGGGGCCGATTCCAGCTTCATGCACGATCCAACAGCAGACACAACAGTTGTAAAAGGAGACATTGTTCTGGGTAAGTTCTGCACAATAAACACTTATCCTTTCTCGATGCGAAACGCCGCCAACTCATCCTCAACCTTACTTATCGAAAGCGGAGCCACAACAGGATATGCTGGGCTAAAACTTGTCTCTTATAACCTACCTTCACAAATCGAATTCGGAAGCACGACCTCTAAATATCTAAATTTCTATAACGCAAACAACACCCGAAACGTCCTATCGGTTGGGACAAACACTAACGCGCGAACAGTCTTGGTAGGAAATGTCGACCCTTCAGTCAACGGGGCCCTAATCGTAAACGATACAGTTTCAAGCGGCAAAGGACTAGTGTACTTCCGAAAAATATCTTCAAACTCCACTCCTCTCTTAACCTTAACCTCGGTATCAAACGACCGATTTGTTTTCCACGACGATGGACGAGCGTTTTTTAATAATCTAGGGACTGGCACAGCCACTCAAACTTTAGGCTTAACAGCTTCAGGTCAAGTTGTTCCTTACACTCAAGTCTTTCCGACATCTCATGTATCAGCTATCGACGCTAATGTTGACATCACTACCCAAGTCAACTCGTCGATCACAACCTACGTCACTTACTACTTGTCAACCACAGGCGACCGCACCCTGACGCTCCCAGCGCCATCTTCAACACTAGCGGGGCGAAGTGTAGTTACCTCGTACAGCGCAGCCGGAGACGGGTCGTATAATCTTTTTTGGGACGCGACAACAGGGGATTTTTGGTATCCAGACGCCAACACCGGAATCCCTTCAGCTAACGCTTTAGACGCCTGGAATATCAGTCGGTTCTCCACAAACACTCACGTTTGCCGTCAGGTTAACGGAACATGGTACTGGGTGAGAGATTCCTACTTTAATCCTTATTCAGACTTCCAGTCCTTGGAAACAAAAACAGGGGTAACCGGGACAACTTTAACATTCACAGGAGGCATTTCGACCGGAGCGTATAGCTCAGCGAAGGTCATGTTGTATAAAAACGGCATCCTTTTAGACTTAACAACCGACTACACAATAACCGATAACGATCCACTAACTTTCACCTTAGTTTCTGCTTCGATTAGTGGGGATAAGTGGAAGTTTGTGTTTAAATATTAAATATGTACGCAAGCAACATTGGAATTTTAGCCATTTATGGAGCTTATGATAATAATGCCCTGGCTGCGGCTGGTGGAGTTCCGGTCGGCGGATTATACTATTCAATTTATGATGGATTTTTAAGAATTCGACAATGAGGATACTATTTCTTCTTCTTTTTCCTGTTTTTTTATCAGCCCAAATCAACAACGCTTACGGGGTGATTGAGATTGGGTCGTTTCCAACTTCAAGTTCGACTGGCCCAAAATTTGCCTATCGCCCGGCTGATTCGTCTTTCTATCGATGGGTTTCTGGAAGTACATGGGTCAAAATAATCCCGGATGAACCAGATACACTCTATCTCAAACAACTCTCAGGCACAACAGCTTTAGTCGACGGTGACACCATTGACATCTCAACTTATTTCTTAAAATCAGACACAACCTCAGCATTTGCTTCCTATTTAAAAAGACCAGTAGGCTGGGGATTATCTCTACTTACTGGTAAATATCCCTTTGTAGACAGCTCTAAAGTTGCAAGCAGATATTACGTCAGCACATCTCCTACTACTATTGCTAATAACTACATAGCTACAAGTAATGGAACTAATTTAGTTGCAAGGAATTTATTTGATAATAATACTTATGTAGGTATCCTGAACAGCAAGCCATTTTCCCTCGGCCAATGGACGACGGCGGGGAGGCCAACGGGAACAAATGGGTACGCGGGTTTCAATACATCCTTTAATTGGCCTGAATGGTATTCAAGTAGCAGTTGGTTTTCGCCCCTTCAATCCTCGCTAACTGGAGGAATTGGGGCGGCAACAAGAATATTTTATGGAGACGCAAACGGAAGGGCAACCGCAACCGACCTGCTAACAATCACAACAATTCCCGCTGTTTCAACACTTCAAGTACTGACAACAGGAGCAGCGAGGGCAAGACTTCGATTACAGTCTACAACCAATACCGCAGCGGACTTGATTTTTCATACAGCAGGCGGCGGCCTTTCATCGGTTACAGCAAGTAGCAGTTTATTTTATTTTGAATCATTACAAAACCTTGGCTTTAGCACCAGTGCAATAAACGGAAAAACAAGTTTCCTTTTCAGTGGAGTTGAAAAAGTAGTATTCAGAGGGGATAACGTTGGAATAAAAGATTTGACTCCTTCCTATTCGCTGGACATTCTTGCGACTGACGCAATTGCTTTCCCTGGTGGCACAGTTGCACAAAGACCAGCAACAGAGGCAAGTAAGTACCTGCTTCGATACAACACAGATAGTTCAGCCGTCGAAATTGGAACACACACTTCTACCTGGAATTTTCTGTCAACCAGGGCATACACTAGAGGGATGACACTAGGCAATCAACTGCAAGCAGGAAACGTACACATTACCCCAACAGCCCAAAGAAGCTTAACATTTAAGCGAACTCAATTATCTGTTTCGACAGATGTCTACGACTCTACGGGGGTTGGAAAAATAATAATCCAACCGGACACGACAATACAATTGAATATATTCTCAATCCGAAACGCTGAAATGGGACAATCGCTCCTACAATTTGGCGGCGGGAGAAGCATTGGATTTAGGGGGTTGAATTACACAGGCCGTAAGCAGTTTTGGGACATCGAAAGAGTTAATTTAATTAATTCTACAATTCTTCCACTTTACGGGGAACAAGGTGCTGCACAAAGCTTTTCAATAGGTGCAAGCAAGATCGATTTCATTGGTGACTTAGCCAATTCTTCCCTCAGTCGTATTAGGTTTCAGACAGGAAACCAAGGAGTCAACACTTACTCTCAACCCCTTACGCTTTATGAAAACGGTACAGCGGTAGTTGGGTGGGGTAATCCAGCTTATTATGGTCGAAAGCCAAGTTCAACTATAACTAATTTCCTCCCTCCTAACTTTCCTGATCAAGCTCTAGTTGTTGGGGATACTTGTACAAATTGCAATGACTTATCAAAAGTTACCTTCGTCCACGATCCCAACGATTCAACATTCATTAAGGGGAATATTCGTTTTTTCAGCTACGGCACCCCCTCCACCACAGCAGCAGCCCTGTCAAAAACCGAATCAGGATACGTTGCAGGATTCGCCACAGACGGGACGGTGACAAGCCGGGAAATCAAGCGGGACACCACGATTTACGTGGTGGATGCGGACTATGATTTCAGTGCAGCCATCACCACCGCGCAAATAGCAGCACGACACAACCGGGTGATCTTCTGGATGACCACAACGGCTGCGGCTGGAACAGATTCTGAGTTGACACTACACACTCCTGACATCAATTTGATGCAAGTTGAATACCTGATCCACAGCGTAGACGAAGCAGGCGGATTTGACAACCGGATAATTTTTGGAACAAATAACGCCGTGGATAGCACCAACGGCCTGGTGACAAACTACTATCCTGCCGCTGGCGATGGTGTACACATACGGGCGGGGCTACGGAGTGGGGTTTACAAATATCGTTACAGTAACTAAATCTAGCAATATGAAACATACATTTTTGTTTTGCATTCTTCTTTTTGCCCTGCCTGCCTTTAGTCAACAAGACTCCATCGTTTATTCGAAAGGAGTCCGGGCTGACAAAGACTCAGTTTGGTTTAAAGAAACTTTTACCAAGATCGGAGATTCGATTATTTATTCAAAAGTACCATGGACACCAATTGACTCTTTAGTCTTAAACACTCTAGTAAACGAGCGCCACGACGCCGCCAATCAGTACCGTCAAGCCAAACTAGCATGGGAATACCAAGAGAAATCTTATTTAATGAGGCTCCGCCAATCAACGAAACAGTTAAACGATTTGTTTAAAAAGAGCCCGGATGGACCCAAGGTTACTTTAAAGGGAGACTGGAAGCTAAACGGCGTGACGGTGACAATTCGTAATGACAAAATCGGGAACAAGCGAATAACGTGGTATTCTCAGGATGTGTTTGAATACAACAAAGAAATCTTCTTCAGACGAGGTAAGCGATGGGTAAGCGAGAAATCAACACTAATAGTTGCAAATTAAAGAATTTGTTACTATTTTTGTTGCATGGAGATAAGACCTAGACTTTATTACGGCTCTGACGCTGAGCTGAAAAGAAAATGGGAAATTCTGCTTGAAAAAGCAAGAGTCGATGGACCAGGATCGCTATTGTTTGAATACGACGGCGGGGAGATTATTTTCGATGGACCATGCAGGACGGCTGAGGACTTAATGCGGTATCATAAAGTTGATCCTCGAAAGTACCTCGCTAAACCCATAGAGTCTACTTATTGGGAAACTCCAATCAAAGGCCCGGATGGACCAATCACAGTTCAGAACCATCGACTTAAAATTAAGGTTATTCCCAGACCGATGGAGGTGGAGCAGTTTAAAGAGTTCGCTGAAGGATTGCCGAAGCATGAGATTCCAGAAGTGGGTATTGGCGGCAGCGCATTGAATATCTTTATTGGCGACGTTCACGCAGGGGCAGTAGGGCGAGATTACAACCTCAAAAAGATCGTTGATCTTCTTTCGAATATTGCGTTTAAGGCGAATAAGTTTGAAGGGATGGTCAATATAAACCTGATGGGCGACATTTTCGAATCGATTTCCGGCATGAACCACCCAGACACCTGGAAGAATATTGAGCTTCACGGAGCCGACTTGATAAAAGAAACCAGCAAAATCATCGCCAGCTTTCTTAGGTCAATAAACAACCTCTCAAAAGTGAGAGTCGTCGGTGGCAATCACGACAGATTCAACAAAGATAAGAAGGACGGGAATGACGGCGGGGCAGCGAATATCATTGCTTACATTTTAGAGGTGATGGGATTTGATGTAGAATTTGATTCCAACTACCTAGTTTACGACTGCGATGGCATCCGGTATATTCTTGAGCACGGAGATAAGGGATTGTCAAAGCAGAACCCTTATGAGAAGATTTTCAGATTGGGATCCCAGGATCTATTTAACATAATTATATCAGCTCACGAGCATACGAGAATAAAAAGCCCGGATGGACTAAACTATCGCAAGCTCACAATCGCGTCACTCATTCCAAACAACGCCTTCGGAGACTCATTAGGTCGGGAAGGGACGAGCGGATTTACAACAATATTTGATGATGGGTTTAAAAAGCCTATTGTAACCGACTATACACTCTAAATGGCATCAAGCGCTTCATACACAGTTATCGCACATTTCTCGGATGCATCTGGCTTCCTTGACGCACTGACGCCTACGTGTACGGTTAAGCTAATTGATGGGACTGTAGTGGCCTCAGGCGCAATGACACTTATCTCGGATGGGGACTACAGACTAACCTTCACTGGCACGGTTGGAACCACCTACTTGTGGACCGCCGATGGTTCCGCCTCTCTACCGCACTCAATTCGATACGTCGGTAATTCCTTCAAGGAAAACGTAATAAGCTCGGTAGAGATACGGGATGCGCTTCTGGAGGACCCTACGCCTGGACTTGCGGCTGCGCGAGATTCGATAGACAATCGGTTGCGGCAATTATTATTGTTAGTCGACCAGATCTTGAAAAAATTTCGGATCGGCAAAAACGACTACCGATGAGATACGAAGCCACGTATACCCAAGGGCTCACCATGGAGTTTGACGAATACATCATTAAACTCCCGGACCGCCCAGCAGATAAGGATATAATTAACTGGCGACTCCCCATTTCGCAGCAAAAGTTTGCTTACGAAAAATTACCTGACTTTAAAACAATGAACGCACAAGAGCTCCAAAACTACTCGGAGCTTATGTGGCATAAACGGCTAAATGGTCAATGGCAATGGATAAACGGAACCGCCTATATGATCCCTGGTGGAGCATGGTTCTTTTTTAATTTCTGGACGACAACTAGAGGCGAGCGACCAAAATTCAGACTGGAAGCTCTTGAGTTTTTCTGGTTCTGGTATTTATATGTAGAAAAAACACCAAGCGTAACTGGCTGTATCTGTATAAAATGCAGAAGAATCGGGGACAGCGAGAAGGTACTATGCATCATGTATGAGCGCACCACTAGATACTTTAACTATCCAGGAGGGATGCAATCATACACTGATGAGGAGGCAAAAAAGGCATATGAGCGCATTGTGCGGTCGCATAAGAAAATGCCATTCTTCTTTAAGCCTAAGCACTCAGGGACAATGAGCGAGGAGCTAAAGTTCCATAGGCCATCAGAGGCGGTAACAGTGAAAAAGCTAAAAGAGGCCAGAGGCGAGGTAATTGAGAGTTCAGACGGCGAGTTTTTGGACTCTTCAATAAGCTATAGAGCGACCGTAAATTTGGCGTTCGACGGGCAGATTTTGGGCACCTATGTTATGGACGAATGCGCCAAAATCCCTCATTATAAGATGGATATACGTTTGCAATATGATAATATAAGAAGGGTGCTCACTTTGAATAACGGGATGACAGTGTTTGGGAAGGCTCTACTTTTGAGTACGGTAGAAGAAAAGAGCACCAACGACCCAGATAACTCAACCGTCGAAATGGCAGAGAAATTGTGGGACGACTCCAATCCAAACGACCTCAACGGAAACGGCCAAACCAAGACTGGCTTAGTCCGCATTTTTAGGGGCTTTGAGAAGAATGCTCAGATAGATGATTTTGGGATGCCCAAAGTGGAGGAAGCCAGAAGATACCGCCAAAACCAAATAGACACTCTCTTAAAAGACAAAAACTACACCGAACTCCTATCCCTCTACCGCAAAGAACCCGAAACAGTCCAAGAAGCATTCTCAAAGTCAACGACAAACTGTCCACTTCACCCAGAGATGTGTCAAACCCGGCTGAACGAGATTAAAATGGGAATGGACCATCATGGAAACAAAGTGGACAATGAGGTAATAATCGGGAACCTCCAGTGGAAAGGCGGTAAGCCAGGAACAGAGGTCGAGTTTGTCAGATCCAAGGACGGAAGGTGGCACTTTTCTCAGTTTCCATTCAGAGAAAACTCAGTTTCAAAACGAGGTAAAAAATACCTGCCTTTAAACCAGCCTTTTTACAGAATGGGGTGCGACCCATTCGACACCGAAGAAGTGGTTAACAAAGGATCAGACGGGGCCTTTACGGTTAAAAGAAAGTTGTACATGCCTCATGAAGACTCATGGAAATTAACTTTAAATGAGTTGGGAGAAGTTGAGAACGTATGGGACATGAGGACCAATCAATACGTCTGCGCTTACAAGTTTAGGCACAAGGATCCTGAGGACTTTTACAAAGACTTCATAATGACTGCTTGGTACTTCGGGGTGGCCGGATATGTGGAACTCGACAAACCAGGGCTTACTCAATGGGTTCGTAAAAACTACCCAGGGTTTTTACAGTTAGAACCCGAGGATATTATCAACTCAATCGTCACCCGAAACAACCGACGAGAAGGCTCAAAGACCACCAACGCTTTGGTGGGAACTTATGTCGGGCTCTTGTCGTCTCACATATCGAAATACATCTGGGCTGAAAAAATCCCATTAATCATTACTCAGTGGATGTATTTTGAAACCAAAAAACGAACCAAGTTTGACGTCGCTGTTTCTACGGGATGGACCGAGATTGCCGACATGGACGAAGTGAGAGAAAAAGAAGAAAAGAAAACCTGGGGCGAGGGAGCCTTCTATAACAACTAATGTCGTCCTAAAACAACGACTAAACCATACACCATGGACTACAGAACTTTATCAGCGCAACCGCGCCCAGAAATAAACACACGAGACGAGAAATACGGCCTTGAGATGGCCAAGTATTTCTACGGAAGCTATGCCGACAACCAATGTATGGTTGGCAACGGGTTCTTGTCGTACTCTTCAGCTTCTATTAAAGAGCTTCGTGACCACGGCATGGGCATCCAGAACATCGAACAGTACCGAAACATCATCGATCCTCCACGTACAAAAGCCGACCGCAGGGTTTATAATGCGAATATCTCTTGGAGGGTGTCTGATCAGTATCAGAAATACAAAAATATCCTAAAGTCAAAAATCCAAGAGTTAATCCTAACTCCCCGAGTTGACGCAACATCCAATGATGCCGTAAGAGAACGAGACTTCCTTAAAAACCTCCAAGCGTTAATGGGCAATGAAAACACGAAAGCTTTCGTAGGTGAAGACTATCCAATGCCTGAGTCAACCCAAGACAGTTCGGTTTTAGATCAACTTGGAGGAGTTCGGTTAGAAAGAGAAATCGTGGCCAAGGATGTTATAGATGTTGTTACCCGTAACTCGGGTATGGAATCTTTGATTCCGATGTTTGCTGAAGACTTAATTAACATAGCCCTGACTGGCAGTGACTTTAAAGTGATAAATGGAATCGCCCAGTACGTCTACATAGACCCGCAAACCTTCATCCTCCCAAGAGACTACCACGAAGACTTCCGCAAAGGAGATTATCGAGGGTATTGGGAATACCAAACACTTGCTGAACTCCAAGCTCAATATCCTGACTGCGACGTCAAAAAGCTAAAACAGTTCGAAGGAGTTTTATGGGATTGGGGCGAAAAGATCAACTACGCTAAATTCGGCAAGAACCCACGAAACGTTAAAACAGTGACAATGTATTGGATTGACGCCGATCCAGAAGTAAAAGTTGTTGGGTTGCGGAAAAATGGCGCTCGGCAGTTTGAGTCTGTTCCAGCCGGGTTTAATCTCTCAGAACGAGCACAAAAATCCGGTAAGCGAGTCGAGAAATATATCATTCAAAGAATGTATAAATGCGTATTTACTCCCGGCTCTGATCAGGTTTTAGAGTTTGGCCCAGTCGATGTTTTAGCTCGCGGCAAGGATAGAATGTACTGGCCAATGACTGTTATCTGTACTCAGAATAAGTCAATAACAGAATCGGTCATGCCATACAACGATGACTTGCAGTTGGATGTTTTCAAACTAAGAGTTTTAAAAGCCAAAATTGCACCTGGACCCCGGATGATTCTTTATAAGGATATGATTATGGATTCGGTTTCGATTGGGAGTGACAACTACACTATCAAGGATTTAATCAACCTATACCAAACTGAAGGTATCATGATCCTTGAAAGAGATGCAGAATTCAAAGACGATCCGAGTTATGGAAAACCAATTGAGTTTATGGAGTCAGGCGTGCTGGAAGACTTTAAGATTCTTCAGGCTTCAATTATCGACAACATCAACAATATAAGGTCTGCCACGGGAATGAATGAACTTGTAGATGGCGCAACACCCGACATGTTGAAGACGGTCGCCATTGGCCTCCAGCAGTCATCAAACTCGATTATCAGACCTTTGCTCTCGACTTATGTCAACTTTCGGAAGTTGATGATGAAATATGTTGTTTTGCGTCAACAACAAACCGTCTTAGCTTATGGGCCTCAAGACTTAGGGGTTAAAAAGGATGGACATAATCTAACGGTAGTCAGCGCAGGGCGAGATTTTGCAACCGAAGAGTTTCTTGTTGACGTAGAGATCGAAACGCAGGAAATGAAGAACATGCTCATGCAAAACCTCATGGAGCGCAAAGACACCATTCCGCCAGAGTCTTATATCGCTGTCTTAAGGTGTATTGATCAAGGCGACCTTACCAAAGCTCAGGTTATCATGCTTCTTGCGATCAGCCGGGCTCAACAACAAGCCCACCAGCGGCAAATCGAAATCCAACAGTCGGTTGCTAAAGGAAACGCAGAAGCAGGAGTGGCAGTAGAAGAGGCCCGGATGAATACGGAGAACGCACGAATCGCAGCAGAGATTCAATCAAGAATCGCAGAGCTACAGGCTGAGTTTGACTTCTATGTTAAAAAGCATCCATACGAGCTTAAATTGCAGGAGCAGAAGATGGCCATGCAGCACTCTCAAGCACTCGATGTGGTGAATGCTAACAACCAAAACCGCCTTTCACAATAAGGTTTGGTAATTCAAAACAAATTGATTATATTTGCAAAATGGAACAACAGATTGTACCAAACGCTGAACCTAATCAGCAGGGCCAAGAGCCTAACTTCGAATCGTTCGTAAAAGAGCAATTCGGCCATGAGCCAACAGTGGTAAAAGAGATGATCTCTCAACTACCAACCTTACGCGCTCAAATCCAACAGTACGAAGCTGAAAAGCAGATTAGCCCATTCGCTAATCCTTTCGCTGAAAAAATCAATTCGCTCTTTAAAGAAGGAGCATCGCCTGAGCACGTCTTGAAATTTGCTCAGATTCAGAGTATGGATTTCGATAAGATGAATCCAGAAGCGTTGATTCGGACTCATCTTCAGCTTAAGAACTCAGTTTTAAATGCCGAGGACATTGAGCTGCTGATCGAAGACAAACTCGGCGCTCTTCCTGACAAGGACGAGTACCCCGAAGAATATGCTCGTGCCGTTAAGTTGCGAGACGTAAAAGCTAAGCTTGAAGCCGAAGAGGCTAAAAAATATCTGACATCGGAAAAAACGCAGTTGGAAAAAATCAATAACCCAGAAAACGAACAACGCAGGGCGTTGGAAACAAGCTGGGGGCAGGTTTTGGAAAGTGCGACAAAAGAAGTGCCAGCTATCACTATCGACGTTGATTTTGAGGACGGAGGCCGCTACTCATTACCGGAGGGGTACAAGCCTAAAGTTTCTCCAGAGCAGATGATTGCAATTCGTCAGAACGTTCTTCAAACACTGGTATCGCGGGGCGTACCACTGAACGAACAGGGAATGCAGCAAGCCAATGAAATGATTATTTTCAACGTGGAGACTCTTTGTCGGAGAGACATTTACAAGACCCTCATCAGCGATGCTGTGGCTTCCGCGAAGCAGCAGGTATACGCTGAATTAAACACGAACAAAAAGCAATAACATGCCATATTATGCTGGCGCTGGAATAAACGGCGGAACCTACACCGCTCCAGGAACCAATGGGAATGCCAATCCCAATCTTTTTAATCCGGCTGGCGGCGGTGCGACTCAAACCGAGTTGTACAATGACTACGCCCGGCCTCTTCCTGAACTGACAGATCTGTTCATGCGTCACATGCCATATCTTGGCTTTCGCATGTACCTAAAGACCTTGGGGTTCACAAAAGGCGTGTCTACCCAAACTGTGGGCCACTATGAACAGCCTTGGAATGACCAAACCTTTACGGTTGGGTCGATCATCACTCCTTCTGCTGGTGTAGGTACAGGCGTTGTTATCGCTCTCGATACCACCGACATGTACGCCGCAGGCGCGACCGTATCCAGCTCGGCTCGCAAAACATCTCGCCCTCGGGTTTACGATGTAGTCGTACTAGCTGACGGAACGAATGCCCAAATTACCGCCAAAACCGTCTCAACCGATCCACACCGGATCACCATCACGCCCTTGAGCCCTTCCGTTGATTTGGTCGGCAAGATTGTAGCTGGTGAAAGTTATTTCATCTCGCACAACTTGTTTCCAGAAGGCTCTGGTCTACCTGAGACAGTAGCGACTCGCACGTTCCGGTATACCAATACCTTTGCCACCATCAAGGAAGCGGTGAAGATCACTGGCACTGAGTTGACTAACAGCATCTACCACGAACAACCTGGTGGCGTTGCCCCTGGCAAGTCTATTGTCCATTCCTTGGACTTCAGTGCGGTTGAGCGTTTCGAAAGTGCTATCGGGAACCTTTACCTGCACGGTCAACAGGCAACCAACCTTTCGGCTGTAATGACTCAATTCAACAACATCGATACCACCATCAGCGGTACTGAGGGTTTCGTTGAATTCGCACAAACAGCAGGAAACGACGTGGATTACACTACAGGAGCGTTTGAAACAGCCGATTTGCAGTCTCTCGCCGATGTTTACTACAATAACCGCGCAAGCTTGAGTGGCAACATTCTTGGCTTTGTTGGTAAAGAGTTGGGTGACGACATCGAAAACGCCTACACCACTATCATCGACGCAGGTGGTTACACTCAAAACATGGATCGTATCGTAGTTGACGAGATGAAGCCTATGCTGAGTGCCGCAATGTCGAACAACATGGACTACAAGTCTGGCGACTTGACAATTGCTTTCGGCTATCGCGCAATCCGCACTTCGAACATGACCTTCCACTTAAAAAACTTGGGAGAATTTGCTGACGCGCAGAACGCTGGCGGCTCTATTTATCAGCACCGCAAGTGGGGTATCTGGGCTCCTTATTCCTTCTATACCGACAAAAACGGCGGAGGTCAAATGGGTTCAATCGGATACCACTACAAGTCTTTGGACGGGTATTCTCGTGACGTTCGTATGGGTAAATTCGGCGGCGCAGGTACAGCAGGCGAAGGCTCTCAATACGGCGCTCCAGTACACGAATATGACTACGGTCAATCCTTCATGATCCATGAGGGAGCATTTCACATTGCTTGCGGTAACGCAATCACAATGATGAAACCAACTGCATAAATCTTAGAGGAGGGCTTCGGTCCTCCTCTCTCATAATTTAAAACTTTCTGATGATTAGTTTCACCGGAGAAATCCCAAAGAAGGGATTTGTAGAAGACCAGATGACCTCAGTCGAGGATCTGGCAAAATTAGCAGGCATTGAGATTCCCAAAGGCAAAGCTTATTTTGAGCTGAACCCTGACAAAACCTCAAAAAGCCAATTGGGCGATCCTCGATTCATCGAGACCATCACTCGGAAGATGATTATTGACGGGTACATGAAAGATGCGCCTGTTCGGATTGTTCACTATCAAAGCCGAGTCGGCAAAAAGGGGGAATATAAGTACAACGGAGTACGGGTTCGCTTATTTAATAAGCAAAGAGTTCGAACGGTCGACACAAATAGCCCGGCTGGACGCGAACTCTACTTGATGATGATGCTCCACCCACACTGCCAGCAAAGTCCTTTTTATGACAAGCGTTTTAATTGGGTTTGGACAGCGGTTGACTATCAAGAAAGAAGCAAAAAGGCTTCGCTCGACATGGAAGCTAAACACGCGGCCCAAACTGCCATCTTCGCCGCCTCTAACCCGCTCTTGATTGCAAAAGGCATCCAAGTCGGAACTCAAGGGATAAGTGCAAATGACGATTCTACCGCCAAACTTGAGCTAATCAAACTCTTGGACAAAGTTGGCACAGAGCGCTTTGACGCAGCCTGGAATGATCCAGTTACCATGCTAAGAGGCGTAGCCCGGATGACCACCGAAACCGGAGTAGTGTCAGTTCAAAACCGAAACGGCATGAAGCTCCTTAAGTACGGCGACAACGAAATTTTCGAGATCGCACCATCCAAGGATGCAGAAGTCGAATTTATTAATTACCTCAGGAAGAATCCTGAGTTTTACGAAGAACTTCTTAAAAAGATCAAATGACCATAGAGGTAAGGTTTCATACAGCAGGAGTCGACGCTGACAACATCATTGTTACCGTTGTTACCGGATTGGGCGCATCAACAGCCAACACACTTGCGATCACCCGTCCAGGGGCTGTAGCGCTCACTATTTCTCCGATTACTGGAGCGACCGCTACTTTTTCGGTTCCAATTCCGCTTGACAGCAACGACGAATACTTGTACGGAACTTATACCTTCGGTCTGACTTCTAATGACCCGGATGATTCAGGGGTCGAGTATGATGAAACAACAACATTTAATTTCCAAGATCTTAGCGGAACACTAGACGTAGAGGCATATGCCGACATCTTTATTAAAAAGATAGTAGTAGTAGACAATACCGACTATCCTGATGGCACAGCCAGCAAGTCCTTTGTTGTGGTTTCCCCTAAAATAACTGGAGAAACAAATGTTGCCGATATTACGCTCACCGACACCGGGTCCGTTACGATGGTCCGGTCGTCGGGAGTGGCGTACAATAACGTAACTTATCGCGTTCGACCAAGTGCTACGCTGGAAACATCAACCATTGATGCCGAATGGGACCTTGGCGGAGTTTATGCCTACACAGGAGACGACATCGAAGTCAAAGTTTTAGACGACGATTGTGGTTTGTTAGATTGTGTACATACTAAGTTGGTAGAAATCGACGACGTTGCCTGTGTTTCAGGCGGGTTCACCGCGCTTCCGACAGGCACTAAGGAGCTTTACTCAAAGCTCCAGATGTATTTGTCGATGTACAACAACGCCAAGACTTGTCGTGATGCTGAGAAGACAACTTATTACCGGGCCAAAATTGAATCTTTAGTTGGGACTTGCAACTGTACGGTATCCGAAACTATTCCAGAAAACAACACCGTTTACCTTAACGGCAAAAGTGCTTACGACTTGTGGTTGGAAGAAGGCAACACCGGAAGTATTGACGATTTCCTGAACACGTTAAATCCAGTTGGCAACTGGACTAATGTCCCGGATGCCGACTTCGATCCAGATTTCGAAACAGACCCGGATGATCCACTCCGTTACCGAGTAACGAGAGACGGCATTCAGTTCGCGGGTAAATTTATCCGCGTAGCTGCGAGCGATCCAGTATCACCTTTTATTGTTCTTCTAAACACCTTTGACCCAGGCAACGTAGTCCTTGAGGCTCCGATTCCTGTATACTCAGATTCATTTAGAACAGTAGGGTCGTTTTGTAAGCAAACCACCACATGGGTGATGTATGCTGACGTAACACTCGCAGGAAATCCAAGTCGTATTGTTTCAGGAAAGATTCCATGGGAAGGTGTTTTAACTAGCCTTGATTACAGTTTCGAGCGCACTTACACGCCGTTCACCAACGCCGAGATCTCAGGCAATCCCAACATCAGTCTGTCTTGGGCTAAAGATGCTAACTTCTTTTACATTAAAGGCTCATGGACTGCAAACACCACTCCGGGAGCTGGCGGCGGATTAGAGCTGATTAGCGAAGCTTCATTCTTGGCTCTTGGCGTGACTTTAGAGAGCGGATTCCAAGCTCCTATTTTCGCAGGTGATGGCGCGAATGAATTTGAGATAATCGGATGGGCTAGAACAGAAGGGGGCTTGACTCTTTATAATCAAGACCCGACCACTTATGCTTCATGGGCTACATATCAGCCTTCATTCTCGCTACAAATACCATTGATGTGATCTTAGTTCAAACGCTTTACCAGGAATGCCAAGACTTACTCAGAACCTTCCAAGGAGGGTATCTGAGTAACGATGAATTTAATCGGCTGGTAAATCAGGCGCAGAACTATTTGTTTAAAACATTACTTGAAGACACAAGCGTTGACCGCTACACAAACGAATCGTTAAGTCCTTTTCGAAAAGAGGCTACAGTTACGAAATCATCCGGGCTCTATACAACTCCAACTGATTTTGCAGAGATTCGAGAGGTTGCGGTTGAGTTTATTTTGAGCTCAGGCGAAACAGAGTATCGGCCTTGTTACTTGATTACCGACCTAGGGCTGACAATGACTTCTCCAATCCGCAAACCAACCAAAGTCACATTCGGATATACCAAAGATGTAAACTTTAAAATCTACCCATCCTCAAACGTGAAGATGTTTTTGAAGTACTTTTCCAAACCTGTTCAGGCTGAGCGGAAAGTAACTTATTCGGGCGATGACGAGCTATACAGCCCAACAGGAACAGTCAACTTGGAGTGGAACGAAACCGATAAGAGTATGGTTTTAGATATGATGTTGTTCTACGCCGGAGTGGCGGCAAATATGCCTGACATTGCCAACTGGATACAGTTGAGGAACTCGTTTGTTCAATCAGAAAATAAAGACTACAAATGAAAAAAATCTTATTGCTTTCTCTGTGCCTTTGTGTTGCAACCATTTCTTTCTCTCAAACTCCCGATCCTTTCCCTGAGTGGAGCAAGGATCTTGTCAAGTTCCTGACAGCTTTGGTTGTTTGGGCCTTTAACAACTGGGACGATGTTCTCGGGATGTTCACCGCTGTACTGATTGCTCTGCAAACTTTTTTGCGGATCATTCCAACCAAACACAATTACGACTTCATCACGGTCTGGATTGAGTGGCTGCAAGAACGCATTCCCAACCGGACCAGTGACGGCGGAGTATTTAAAACGACCACTCAAAAAGAAATCGACAAATGACCAAGGCTGAGTTAGTCGAACTTGTATTACTGAGGGTTTCAGGCGGAAAGCTGAGCACTGACGTCGTTGTGCGGAGGGAAGACATATCATTTATGCTTCCCGCCGCTTATAGTCTTGTCTTAGCTGACACCGGAAAGGAAGACGCGATGATGAAGCTCCGTGAGTTTCGCATCGTTGGTCCGACTGTTCAGTCGCTTTCGACCTACACAAGTTCAATCCTAACTCCAATCTCAGGCGATCCCTATTGCTACTTAACCCCGACCGGAGCGAACGACACCGGAAACTGGGTAGCCCGGGTGGCTCCCAAGAATGGTGAAGAGTTTATTAAGGTTCGGTCAGCAAGTGATGCACAAAGCATTGGTTTTCCAGTTCCGATTTTTTGGACTGAAGGAAAAAGAATCTACATTTTCAATCAACTTTTGAACTGTCCTTTACGGGTGACGTACAACATCGATCCGTTTTCATTGGAAGACGACGATGACATACCATTCCCGGATGGGGGCGAAGCAAAAGTTATCGAGTACTTATGTGCTCATTTTGAAAAACAGCGTGGAAACCCTACTGATTACAGAGAAAATGACCACGACGTCAAACAGGTAAATAATTAATCTATGGATATTGCATCAAGTGCGATTTCTGCGACGGCCACCACGGCCTCCGGCAATCTCAAACAGGACTACTACACGGTGACTATCGCCGTGACGGCAGCCTCGGGAACAAACGAAACCTACGCTGTGGAGGTTCAGGAATACTCTGACCGACGCGCAGCTTGGGAAACCGTTTACATGTTCCCGCTTATTACAGCGACAGGTCGCTCTGTCTCTCCGACTCTAAAACGAAGCGGAACTCGCGTTCGCTACGTTCAGACTATTGGTGGAACCGACACCCCAACCTTTACTCGCTCCATCTCGCTCGGAGCCGCACCAGCAAACGACAAGCCAGGGTTTACGACTCAGTTGATCGACCGGGCGCTTACCGTAAACACGATCTCAAGTACCACCTCAGCTCTTTACACCAAAGGCGCTAAAAGCGTTCAGATGGTTGTTCGGATGGGTGCAATTACCACTACTGCGCCTCAGTTTACACTTCAAGGCACTTTGGATGGGACGAACTGGTATAGCCTTGGCTCAGCCTTGACTTCGGTTGCTAGCTCAACTGTTCAATTGACTGTAAACAACATCAACGCCGACCGCGTGAGGATAAACACCTCAACCGCAGGGAGCGGCGCAACACTTGGAGAAATTGTTCTCCGTAGCTTCGAACCATGACCATTGACCGACTTGTTAGAGATTTGATGGCTACCATGGCTAATCAAGACGCTTATTTGCCACTCATCCGTTGCGTTACTCGCGCAGCGGATGAGCTGTTTGTGTTTGGCGGAGCGCATAAGGTAAAGTCTCATATCGGAGAGGTAAAGGACAACATGACCCTTTCACTCCCTGGTGACTGCATGAAGATTTTCAAGGTCGCCAAAGTTTTCTTCGTGAATGGAGAGCCGAGATGTTATCCGCTGGCCCAAGAAAAAAATAGCTTGTTGGTTGACATCAAAAAACCAACAAACTGTGTTCAGTACACCGACACGGCTATCGATGTAAACCAGTCAGCCTTTTATGAATTCGGATTTTATTACTACCCATATTATTACGGCGAATTCTACGGCTACAATCAAACGAGGTTTTTCGGGTTGTATGATCATGATGAATCAGACAACAAATTATACTTATTTACCAATTTTTGCGTATCTTCGGGCGATCAGATTGCAGTGACTTATAAGAGCACGGAAAACGGTTATTCTATCTTTCCAGACGAAGCGGTTTCTTTTTTACAGCAACGAGCACTAATGTATTTTTGGGAAAATGCCGATCCAAACAAGTCACTGATGTTTGAAAAGAGATCGAAAGACTCTTATAAGAGGTACAAAAGAAACAAGCTCAATATGCCTTACGAGGAGTGGGTTGACGCTATTACTTCAGGCTACTCCAATAGACCACGATGAGATTCATAAACCAAGACATCAATCCACATCTTCTTAAAGAAGATTACGTAACAGCCAGGAACATCCGTAACGGTGTTGGGTCTGAGTTGGGTGTCGTGGTTCCGTCTATGGGCAATGAACTTGTCGAATATTCGCTTCCGGCCAACGCAACATGCATAGGGGCCTTTGAGAACCGACTGAATAATGAGGTGATTTATTTTATCAAAGGCGATCAGGACCGTATTTGCCGTTTTAAGGACGGAGCAATCGAGACTTTGATCTTCGGAGATTTGGGTTTTGATCAACGGGTTCACTCTTGTGTTTTCGTCAAGGATTTGTGTTATTTCACAGATGGGAAAAACGGAGTCGGTAATCCTCCTAGAAAGTTCAATATCACCAAAGCCTCAAGAAACAAAACCCTTACTTATCAGCTCGACATTCCATCCACATTTAACGGAGGTCTGGTCAATCTGATCATAAAAAATACAGCAGGGGTTACTCAGTCAACCAATCCGCTATTAGTAATCGCTCCGTCCACACCACGAGGAACGATAATCGCTGATCTCACCACTGCTTTAGATGCCTACGATATAACCCTAACCTCAACCGAGGATTCATTCGCTATCGCGTCAGATGTCAATACTCGAATTATCGAGCTTCAGTGCGATGGGCTGTTTTTTTATCCATTAAACCACTACCCTTTAAATTTCGACCTAAGTTTAATTAAACCCGTACCAGTATCTCCGATTCCAACTTACGTGATCGAAGACAACGAAAACAACAAATTGTTTGGTTTCTCATTCCAGTTTCGTTATCGCTATATTTTTGATGACAACGAAAAGAGCGCATGGGGCCAAGCTTCCTATACTCCTACTAACTTTATATACACAACAGTTACGGAGAACAGTAAAGACTACTCTCGCATCAACTTAACATTTTCGGACGCCCGGCTGAACACAGATCGTTGCTTCATCCGGGCTGTGGAAATTGGATTCAGAACAAATGAAGATGGTATCTGGAAGTATGTTGACCGTTATCCTATTGACAAGTGTGACGTCATTCCTTTTTATAACGACAAAGCCTATCCAGCAATCGCGTCAGACGAAGCATCGGATACTGATACTCAAGCTCTAAAGAACTTCGACTTCTGCCCTGAGATCGCCATGGGATGTGATGTTGTGTATGACGAATTCGGAAACCCAATCATGGTTTGGGGCGGATGCGTTGAAGGCAAGGATCTGATTACGATAGACGCTGACATTGAAGAAAGCGCCCCCATTTCGCCTCTCCCTGGTGGCGATCAAACAAGTATAGATAAAACATTTAAAGCCGGAGGACTATACCGAGTTGCCGCGATCCTAGAAGACGCATACGGACGCCAAGCGTCTGCTATTCCTCTCGGGCAGTACTCCGTGCCCTTTAACAGATTGGTTACGAAAAGATCTCCTAGGATATTTTTCAACTCCATCCCCCCAATCTGGGCTACTCGCTACAAAATAGCGATGACAAAAAATAGGAATCAAGCAATTTGGTTTCAAGCTCCAGCGTGGGAACTAAGGTATTGGAAGATTAATAAATCCGAAGACACGGCGACTTCAACAACATACGCAGCAGGAGATGCTAGTTATGTTGGCCTGGCATTTAACCCGACCGAAGAAATTGCTGGGTCGCTAAGGAATCAGTTTTTCTATTCTCAAACGCCAGATAAGATTTTCACTCCGATTGTCGGAGATAGGATTCAATTTATGAGCTGGCTTCTTTCTGGCGGGTCAAACCCTGGTAACGCCAACATAAAGGATTACAATTTTGAAATTGCTGGCTATAATCTAACAACCGTAACAGGGACATCAACGATAGATAAGTTTACTATATTTATAGAATTTAATTCTAATTTTCCAAATTTTTCGGAGATCGACAGTGCGGCAACTGACTATATTTTGTGTGAGGTTTACCGACAATCCAACACGGTGTCCGATGAGGTGTTCTACGAAGTAGGGCCGACCTACGATATTCTTGATCCGGGTACTGAGTCTCGTTCATTCCAAAGTGCTTCTCTGGAAAACTACGGCGATGCCGTAAGTGTAGCTCAGCGGTTCGATAACTCGTTTACTGCCGGGGGGCCATACTTTGTCACTCCTAATGTAGAAAGGAACACGCTTCATGAATTCTCCCAAGATGTCTTTACGGACTTCGGACGAGTGTGTGTTGAAGACCCGGATGGGGCACAGCGTTACGAAATTAACAAAATTAGAGCCACCGGGCTATTTAACGAAATAAATGGACTTTCCGCTTTTAAGGGATCAGACTATGTTAGAGTGTCGATCCAAAACGGAAACATCCAAAAAATGGCGTTTGTAGACGGGGTTCTTTTAGCGATAGGGCAATTTAAAACCCAACCAATTTACGTCTCAAGGGGGCGCGTTATCGACGTTTCAGGCAACACGCTGATAGGAAGGTCGTCTAATCTTTTTAGTATCGCTGATGAGCTCAGATACGATCTAGGGACACACAATCCAGAATCAGTTTTGGTAAACGAAGGAGCTTGTTATGGGTTCGATGTTTACCGTGGAACGGTTTGGAGGTATGTGGCTGGGGCTGGCCAGGATGTGATTACTCAAGGTCTTGTGAACTTCTTTCAGGACTTCGGGAAACATGCATGGCAAACCGGATCAGAAGTGATCTGTGGGTTTCAGCGCGAGTTTAATACTTATTATCTAAGAGGCACAGCGGATTTTGGTTCGTTTACTTTAGGGTACGTAGAAGGCGGCGGCTGGGTATCATTTTATACTTTTTACCCAGAAGCTTTTGCTTCGCTAGACCAGCGAATGGTTTCTTTTTACGAAGGAGCTTTATGGATGCACGAAGAAGGGACTATTGCTGATTATTATGGATTGACTCAGAATCCGCAAATCCAAATCGCGCACTCCGAAGAGGGTACTGAGTTTAGTCCAGTTGAGATCCAAATCATCGCAGATAAAAGATGGGACGTGCCTTTAGTGAATATGCCAATTGACGGCTATCACACCGCAGGTCAGGTGTCTAAAATTCCAGACCTCAAAAACTTCAACGGCACATGGAAGGGCTCTTTTTTGAGAGATCAAAACGACGTCTCATTCCCGAGTGGCGAAAGGTTGAGAAGAGGGAGGAAGATGTGGGGAACAGTTTTATTAATCACACTCGAAACCGACATTTTCTCACGACTATTAACCGTCAAGATAAATGCAATTAGGAGACCTAATTAGTGTTGCAGCCATTGCTGTCCCAACGCTAATAGTCCTAGGGGGCTATGTTAATTCTATTAATAAAAAACTTGCAATAATGGAAGAGCACCAAGCTTCCACTGACAGGCGATTTAATCAGATCGATGACAAGCTAAAGGAGGTGGAAAAAGACAACGAAAATACACGCTATTCAATGAATGCCATCCGGATTTCGGTAGCGAAAATTGAAACCTATGTTGACATGTCTAAAGATATTATGTCAAGATTGGATGGATATTTGCGTAAAACAGAAAAATAACTTAACTTTATGCCATGTTAGACACTATGACCATAATGAGTTTGGCGCAAGGCGCAATAGGCGGAGCACAAGCTATCGGCGGACTCTTAAGCGGAGCCAAGCGACCTGAATATAGAATGCCAGAGGCCGTGCGGCAGAGCCTTGCCCTGGCTAAAATGAACGTAGCTAACCCTTATTCTCCGGGGTACTCTCAAGCTAAGGCTGAATCAGACCTGACGGCTGCTAACCAACTCAACGCCGCCCAACAACAAGGCAACCCAATGGAGGCGATTCAAACAATCGCTGGGGCTCAGCAAAAGGCCAACCGGGATTTACAAATGTACAACGAACAGGACCAGAAAAGCGACGTGAGTAATCTACAAGGAGAGTTAGCTAAAGTGGCTCAAGCGCAAGATTTGATGTTTCAGATGAACGAGTTTGCCCCTTATCAGGATCAATCTCAACAGTCTAAAAACATGATTGGCGGGGGAATAGAGAATATATTTGCGGCTGGTGGAGATTTAGGGCAAATGGAAATGCTAAGGAAACTATACGGCGCAAACGCAGCCAAGAAAGACTACTCGTATCTTACGAAGGGTCTTCCAAACTTTTAACGATGGTAGGAACTCAATTAGGAACAGCATACAGTGGGCAGCAAGGCAACCAGTTGGCGACCGTCATCAGGCCCAATAATAATTTAGCTACGTATGAAGCTTTTTTAGCCAAGGATAAAAAGAAGAAAGAAGCTGATGCTGCTGATTTTTCCAAAGGAGCCTTAGATGTTAAGCCCCAGGAGGTTTGGCATTATTATTCTGGAGATCTCAACAAGACTTGGGAAGGCTGGTTCAACAAAGGAGCTGAGTTGATGCCGGGCGGTGATCCATGGAAACGTTCGGACAAAGCCGCTATTGATTGGCAGATTGAAGGATCTAGAATCAAAGCAGCTAATACTAATGTCAAACAAGCCAAAGAGCTTTGGGATAAAGCCATGGGTGACATCAACACCCGAGGTGACGAGTATACCGACGAGTATAAATCTCAAGTTAGAGACTTCGCTGTCAATAATCCGCTTGACAAAATAATGTCAGGCCAGTTCGACTTCCCTCAAGCTGAGTTCAAAAACCCCTCCACCATCCATCAAGACTTTTTGGTGGGAGGATTGGCTAATGTCGAAAAGGCCGCAGGTAAAGACGCTGTTCCAACTGACACTGATTTTAATAACTACACCGTTTCGTATTTCTCAACTCCCGAAGCCGAAAAGAACGTCACCGCTGCCAAACAAATGTTTGGCAAGTTAAGCCCGGCTGATCAGAACGCTTATATTACAAAAGCCCAAAACACCCCAGGGTTTAAAGGTGAGGGTTGGATGGCGTACATGAACGAGCAACTTCAAAATCGGTATAAAAAACCGGAGTTGGATATTGCCAAGGAAGCTTTGGATAGAGCCGCTGATGCGCCATTAGACAAAAGCGCGTACTCAGGTGAAGACATGTCTCAAATCACGACTTCATCTTCTAAGACTTATCTGTCGAATAAAGCCTACCCTCAAGAGCAAGCCACTTCTTTTTTTACCAAAAACTCATGGGCTGTTTCTGAACCAAAGTACGCTGAGCAATTAGGCGTTGATCCTAACCTGCCACTAGAAGAACGCCGTAAAAAGATGATTGCTTCGATGGCCAAACAAATTGAGAAAAACATCGAAACTGAGAGCGACTACAGAATGAGTAGAGGTGGCACCGGAAATGCTTCTGATAAAGAAAAAATGACCAGTCATGACGAATGGCGTAGGGATATTGGTTCTGGCGATCCAGCAAAGTCAACTGAAGCAGCTAACTGGCTAGTACAAGGCTTAGGTTTAAAGGGAACCGTTGCTACCTCAGCCTATGTGTCTACCAACGAGTATGACATCAATCAAGGGGCTAAGCGAGCCTATGATCAATACCGAGTAGGCAAACCAGCATCGGCAGATAAGTTCAAGGTTCTTCAAATCGTCTTTAAAAATAGAGACGAGATGGAGGCGGCGAAAGAGAAGATGTTCAAAGAGCTTGATGAGGCCGCAATACCAGCTAAGGACAAGGATAAATACACCGACCTAATCGACTACTATCGCAAAGAAGGGTCTTATGGATCGGTCTTAAAAGTTCCAATTGTTCAGGAAAACGAGCAAATCCTAAAGCGTCTTCACGATAAAAACGTGAAGGAATCTGGACAGATTTACAAACGAATCGGCAATAAATACAATGTAGGAAGCTCTATTCAACAAAGGAATGCTGAGCGTTTCAACAGGAATCCAAATACAACAATAACCGGGTCTAACAATTCCGATCCATTAAACATAAAGTAGTGGAAGAACATCCAATATACACTTTTGCGAAGAAATATAACCCAAGCTTGGGTGACGCTGAGATTAAAGCTAAGTACATCGACAACGGCAAGTACCTTGAAACGATGGGCTGGATGCGCGAAGAGATGTATCCAGACATGGATCAAGATGCCTTTTTAACAAAGTTCCATACCAAATACCCCGATCTTTCAAAAAAAAAAGAACCTACCGTATCGGGCGCTTCTTCTTCGGCTGGGAGTAGTTATTCTTGGGATTCTGGGAGACCTAAACTAGAAGGTGTTGTTGTCGGCAAGCAAACCTCGCTTACTGGCGCTTCATCCGGGCAAGCATCGAGTGTTCGTGTAACACAGGGCCAAGTAGACGCTTCTGCTAAGCAACTAGAAAACACCATAGCTTATAACAAGGCGAAACAAAGAGGCAATTACGAAAAAGCCGCCGACCTAGACGACTACACCGAAAAGCAAGTCAAAGGGTCGATTTTAGCTCCTGAAAAAGAATACGAAACCCGGCTGAATGTACTTCAGTCTGACTCAGGAAACCTACAAAGAGCCATAGAAGCCACTGAGGCTAGAATAAAAGAAAAGTGGGGGGACAACTGGATGCAAGACTATGACACTCGCATTCAAGCCCTGAATGACCCCAATTACAAATATGGTAAGGAAGAAATAATTCAAAGACAAAAAGAATTTGAATCTGATCAATTCATTAACGATAGAAATAATTTCATCACCGCGCTTGAAGCTAATCAGTCAGCCGGGGTCCAGTTGTTAAAAGACGACAAATTCGCATACGCAAGAGCCTTAGAAGAGTATGACAAAAAGAAACTCCAAAAAGCAGAACATGCTGGTTGGGGTAATTTAACTTTAGGCATTCTTCAAAGATCAGCCGGAAAACTGGTTGGATCGGTCGGAGAGGTCATGAATATCGGTGAAAACTTGGTCACTCAAGATAAAACCTATGGAACATGGGATAAAATCGAAGATTTCTTCATTGACTTCCAAGACCAAACTGCTAAGGTGGCCCCAAGGCCCACCAAATATACTCGCCCACTTTATACCAAAACCGCCAAGACAACTCTAAATGGAGAAAAGATCGAAGTTGACTACGTAAACGACAAGCCAGCCGTTGTTCGCAATAGCAAAGGCATGGTCATTGACGCTGACATGGATCAGCTCAAAGGACTAAAACCTAAAAACCAATACAACAGTAAAGGTTTAATCTACCAAACCGGAGAAGTCCTGGCCGACGCCATGGTGCAAATCGCCACTACAAAAGGTATTGGTGGGACATTGGTTAAGACCGGAATGGGAGCTAAGTTGGCTTACGCGACTGGTGTTACCGCCTCGACCATGGGTCAAATGGCCGGAGGGCTTTACGATCAAGGGTTAAAAATGTTTGACGGCGATAAAAGAAAGGCCGCTCAATACGCCACCATGACAGGTTTGGCGATTGGGGTTGGGTCAAACCTTTTTGGGGTTGAAGCGAGATTAGCTGGAGGGCCGGGGGTATTTGATAATCTCACGATGACTCAAGTAGTCAAAGGGCTCACGCCAAAGGCTGCTGCCGCAAGAACTGCAACTAACTTTTTTAAACAAGGAGCCGGAGAGGCGTTTGAAGAAACAATTCTTGAAAAAGGAATTGAGGCGGCGTCAGCCATGGTTTTAAACGGAGACGCCGAAGACATCGACCTCAACGAAATGAAAGGAACAGCCCTGATTTCGTTTGCCGTTGGGGCTTTGATGGGAGGAGCAGAGAGTGATTTCAAAAACTCAGCTTGGTTAGTAGCTGCCGAAAACCCCGAAGAATTTAAAAAAGCCTTACAGGCAGAGGTAGCCAATGGTAAAAAAGTTGACGTTGAAAAAATGTATAACAAAGCTCTTAAAATTAAAGGGCTCAGTGAAATCAAAGAGGTCCGAGAAGAAGATATTCCAAAATTAGACGAACTAACTGATCTAAAAGATAAGGCCGAAAAAGCCAAAGCCATTGGCGCTGATGCTCAGGCCAAGGTTTTTAAAGAACAGGCCGAGGCGAAGGAGGCGGAGATATTCAAGGAGAGCGAGGAAGAAATTGTCATCCCAGAAGAGCCGAAACTTAAGCCGTCTGATGATTTAGTCGGAAAGCAATTTACTTACAATGGGTACACCGGAGAGTTAAAAAAAGAAGGCGAAAGGTATATTATTGAAAACGATAGACAGATAATCGAGCTAGACGAAGATGCAGTAATCGAAGAAGTAGTTAAGCCTGAGGCGAATGATCAACCATTGTCTAAGCAATACGAAATATCGTCAATTGACGACGAGTCAGCAACAATAAACGGAGTAGATTATAGTATCGTTTCTGACGACAAGGGGAATATTGTCGGATTATCGCCCAAAGACAAACCCGACCAAGTCATTAAGAACGAAAGAATGCTTGTTGCGGCAGAGATACAAAGAAATAAGCAGGAGGCAGTAAGATTCAGAGATGTCCCGGATGAACAGTATACCGCCCTGAAAGCAGAGCACGAAGATGGCGAAGCTATCGAAATGGCCTTGGCGTCAGGGATGAACGAAACAATATCTAATGCCATTGACGCTCTTTACGACGAAAAGCAATTAGATGATGACAGCGCCTTGGAATTAGCCTATTGGATTGACGACAGAGTTGCTGCGCTAGAAGAACTAGGAACGCCTTCTGCGCTAAACGCAGTACGCAATTTAAACACTATAAAAGAACGAATTTATGAATCCAGTTCTCAAAATGCTCGTGCTAATGTCCCTAAAAAAAGGGTCAAAAAAGTAAAAGCACCAAAGGCAGCGGCAGGTTTAACTGCCGCTGCTAAACTTGAAAAAACAGCGGAAGAGCAAGGATTTGAAGCGATGCTGCCTTTGAATGAAGATCAGATGGATTCTGAGCAGACACCTAGTGTGCAAGAAGTAGAAACACCCGCCGAAATGGCCAATAAAGGGCTAGAAAAGGGAAATACAATAAAGTGGGATGTTTTTGGAAACGAAGAAATCGGGGAATGGACTATTGGCGACAAAACAAAAACAAAGGGAGGCAGGGATGCTGTAGTCTTAACTAAAACATATGTTGAGTCCATTCAGGATGGCAAAAGCTACACCAAAGAGTATGCGGACGCTAATGGGATAAAATATCAAAATGAGCGCACAACTGAACATATCGTAGCTTTAGAGGATTTGCAACAACCCAAGACTACTCAACAAAACAAACCAACACAAACCCCGCGACAAACCTTCGAATCATCCCTCGATCAATCAATCGCCGACCTCGACATCACCCAAGAACAAGCTGACGCATTAAAACAAACAACGAGTGCCAATGCGAAAAACTGGGCCAAACGTACAGGCAAAACAGAAGAAGAGTTTTACGAGAAATTCAAACCGAAGGTCAGCCGAAACACGACCCAAATCCCGGATGATGCGCTAAAGCAGATAGTCGGAGAAAAAGCAGACGTTCCAACTGCTCGTAAGAACCTACAAATCGCAAAACGAGCTGAAGGGAAGATGACGCCTAAAGCTATCTATCTCGCCACTGGCTGGGAAAAGGTGGATGGCAAATGGAAATACGATTTACCTGATGTTAAAGTCGGTAAGCTAGAAGGCACTCAGAAATTGGGAGATGTTGCGACCGGGGGGATTTTAGATGCTTATCCTGACGCCAAAGACATTGAGATTACTGTTGATCCTGAGCTTAAGAGCTTAGGTGTTCGCCAAGGCAATAAAATAACTTTGCGGTCTGACGACAAAACTGTTTTAATCCACGAACTACAACACTGGGTTCAGCAAAAAGAAGGATTCGCTCGCGGGGCTTCGCCGGAGGCTATTAGCGAAGGGAACTTGAGTAAAATAAAAGAAGCTAGAGATAAATTTCTGGCCCAAAATCCCAACATTAAAAAAGCACTATCTGATCCCAATACTGAATTATCGGAGGCTGAAGTCGAGAAGTTGGTTGAAAACAAAAAGCTACTCACTGAGTCCGCAGAAGTTCTTGGTGAAATTTTCAAGAAATACGAAGCTGTCGCCGGAGAGGTTGAAGCTCGCAATGCAGCCAAGCGTTCCGGAATGAGCCCGGCTGAACGGAAGCTTACATCTATCTCGGAGACAGAGGATACCAAGGATAAGATATTCCTTCAGCAGCAAGAAGGACAAACGCTAGGCGCATTCTCAACCATCGACGGCGAAGCTTCAGCTTGGCTATTTGATGGAGCTACAGTTGAAACACTCTTCCATGAGATCGATCCTACCACTGGTCATTTTGGTCACGCGGTAATGTATGACATTTTAGACAACGCTTTACCGGAACACAAAGCCCAGGCCGAAGCAGATGTTAAAACCATCGAAGAATTCTTGGGGGCCAAGGATCGCAATTGGACTCGCGAACAACATGAACAATTTGTAGCTGCTGGTGAAAAATATTTACGAGAAGGCGTTGCGCCTACTCCTGAGCTTCGGCCTGTTTTTGAGAGATTAAAGACTTGGTTGACCGATATTTTCAACTCAATCAAAGACCGGGTTGATATGGATATTACTCCTGAGGTGAGACAGGTTTTTGCCCGGATGATGGGAAGAGAAGAGATGCTGCCTTTGATTGAAGAGGTGAATAAAGCCGAGGGTCAGCCGGGCTTCTCATCTGGATTTATCGGCGAAAAGGCGTGGGGTGTAGCAATGAAGTCAAACGCCATGAGTTGGCTGAAGAAGGCGTGGAAATACACCTTCTTTGGTCGTGGCGATCTCCCATTAGACGTGGCTCAGCTCAACTACCGAAGGATCGCTCGAATCGAAGGCATGATGAAGCAGGCGGAGCTGACAGCCAATAAGCTCAAAAAGCTCATAAAAGGTAAAACTCTTCAGCAAATCGAGGATTTAAACTACGCTTTACAGTCGACCGCTACAACTTATTCTGATGGTCGTCAGATTGAGCCAGAAATTCTTGATCTAATCGGAAAGATGCGCGAACACGTAAAGTCAATGTCTTCAGAGTTGATCAACACTGGAATTGCTGATGGAAACTTGGCTGCGATTATCTCGAAAAACCTCGACACATACCTGACTCGTTCTTATCAGATTCACTTCAATAAAAATTGGGTAAAAACCGTAAAAGACACCGCTGCTTACACTCGAGCTAAGGCTTTTCTTGAGAAGAAGTTCGCCCAAGAAGAAGCTGATGCTCAGGCTAAAATTGCAAAATACCAAGCAAAACTCGCAAATAACCCTGAGTATTGGGGTAAGCGGATCAAAAACCAACAAAAACGCATCGGAAGAGACGTAGAGGCTGAGCTTGATGCAATCTTAGAAAAACAAGCTAAAGGTTTGTCGCTGGGCGATGTTGCTAAGAGTGGGTCGTTGGGGTCTATGAATCTTGGGGTTTTTAAGAAACGCAAAGATATTCCACAGGAAATAATGGATGTTTTCGGTGAGGTTAAAGACCCTATCGTCAACTATATGACTTCTATTTTCAAAACAGCTCATATCTTAGAAAATAATAAATTTCTCTCCAAGGTCGAAGATGAAGGACGGGATAAGTTCTTGTTTGAGCGCCCAACCGGGCCGTACACGGCGCAATTCCCCAACACTCCGCAAATGGGCCCATTAGCTGGGCTTTATTCCACTCCTGAGATTGTAGAGGCTTTTAGGCTTTATAACAAACCTATCGGCGACATGACCGAAGAGGGTGATGTGATGGGATTGGTTTACAAATCTATCTTAGGGATTACTTCTCGGGCTAAGTCGTTTATGACGATATTTTCAATTGCGTCTGCGTCGAGGAACTTTACCTCTAACTTGTTACTCCAGGCTCAAAAAGGTTTGTTTAATGTCGCTGACCCCAATATCAAAAAGGCATTTAAGTTATTCAGCGCAGAAAACGAAGCTGAGTTGGTTGAGATGTATTCTCTCGGAGTTTTGGGAGACGGGATTACTTTTGGAGAAATTGCTGATGTCAGGAAACAATACTCTAAAAAGTTCGCAGGGGTAGACAACACAACTCAAGGCAAAGTGAATGAGAAATTGGGAGCAGTCACGAAGTTCATGTCGCACATCTACCAATTCGGCGACGAGTTTTACAGAGCCATCGATTATTATCGGAACCTAGATAAAATGGCTAGACTTTATAAGGGCGATGAATATAAGAACCTAAGCCCGGATGTACAGCAAGAAGTTAAATTGTTAGCCGCTGAGCGTGTATCAAGCGAAAACCCAACTTATTCAAGGCTTCCAAGAAACATTAAGGCTCTACGCAGAAACCCATTCGTGGCTCCCTTTCCTTCGTTTCCATACGAGATGGTCAGGGTTTCTTATAATATTATGGCGAATCTAATCCAGGACATGAAGATGGGCCAGGACACCAAAGTTAAGGTAGCCGGAGTAGATATGTCTTATAAAAACTTGATGCTCGGAAAGGTGATGGCTGGCTCAATGGCTGTTTCTATTGCTCCTTTTTTATTAAAAGAGCTGATCACAAATATGCTGGGCTGGGCAGATGACGACGACGAAAAACTTAAATATTTCGTTCCGTTCTATCACGAAGGATCTCTACTTATTCCTTCCCCTTGGAACGATCAAAAAGGATCTGTTGACTACTACGATTGGGGGTATATGTTCCCTCAAGGACATCTTTTGTCGACTGTTTCAACTGTTTCTGACGAACGATTCTCTCCTGCTGAGAATGTTGGCAGGGCGGCAGAGAAGTTCTTTGAGCCATTTTATTCTCCAGATCCACTCATGAAATCTGTAGGAGAGGCTATTTACGGTCAGCAATTCGGTAAAACAGGCAGACCGATCTCTCGGGTAGGCGAAACCGGATGGGTCAAAAAAAGACTTGGGCATATCGGTAAGAAGTTAACCCCAGGAACGATTAAGTCATTTGAACGAGTGTTCAAATCATTCAATGAGCCTGAATCTGAATATTACGGGAAACTAGAACCTACTCAAGAATTGGCTGCGATATTCCCTGGGTTCAGGTCTTACAATGTAGACGTTCATAGGTCTTTTTGGTTTTTGACTAAAGGCTTATTAGAAGACATCTCCGACTCCAAGGCCGACTATGGCATAGAGGCAGACAAAGAAGAAGTTAAAGCAATGCCCGACAAGGAGCGTGAGATCTATCTGAATAAAATAAAAGAAGAAGAGATCAGGGATTACAAGTATTTCATCACTGAGTTCACTAAAGTGTATCACGCAGCTATTGAATTCCCAGGCGTTGACAAGGCTAAAATCGACCAATCGTTAAAAGATAGAAAGTTTGATGCTGTTACAGTTAAGAATTTAAAAAACAAGACGCTGGACTTGCCTGAATTTTTTAGAAAATAAAACTTGCATGTTGTTGCGAAGTGATTTATCTTTGCAACGTAACAACATGGCATGAAGAATATTAAAAAACTATTTGAAGAGGTAAAGCCGGATTTCTTCTATAAAAGAAGACCATATCGGCTTTACCGAAAAGACCTCGGATCAGGGAGGTTTTATTACGAGTTTGTTGGAGATGAGGTTCGGCACTACATTAGCGTGACCAATATTTCCGATAAACTACTTCCAAAGGGGGTTGAGTACTGGAAGTGGCTAATGAAAAATGGGATGGAAGCTGAAACCATCCGGGATGCCGCTGCTGCGTATGGAACAGCGTATCATGTCTGCTGTTCCATGAAAGTAAAAGATGGGGGCTTTGATTTCGATTGGCTTTCCCGAATCACAAAAGGCAAGACGAATTTCGAAAACATGTTAGGGGATTACGCTCACATGGCCCCACGTTGGATTGAAGGGTTTAAAAAGGGACTTACGTGTTTCTTTCAGTTTTTGGAAGAAAAAGTCACCGAGATTTACGCAATCGAGCTGCCTATTCGCTCTCACTTAGGGTACGCTGCAACGTTAGATATGGTTTGCGAGTTGACCTTTGGAGGTAAGTCGGTGGTTGCGGCAGTGGATTTCAAATCAATGATTCTCGAACCAGGATCGACCAAGAAAAAAGAGTTCCATGATGGCCATGAATTCCAATTGGAAGGCCAGAAATTTGCATGGAACGAGAATTTTAGTGAGCTGCCAATTACTCACGTTTTTAACTTCGCACCTACCAACTTTAAAGGCGAAGTTCCGACCTACGAACTTAGGAATCAAACTCAAAACAAATTTTCAAGAGACATAATCACTCAGCACGGACCGATTAATCTCTTTGTGATGAAGATGCTTGAAGCCAAGGCTATGGGGTATCTCAACAAGCCAAGTTCTAAATTTTCCTTTATTCAAGGGAAGTTTGAAGGGAACTTTGATGCTTCAAAGCACATTATTCAATACCAATTGTAAACATTAACTAAAAATAAGTAAAAATGGGTTTATTCGATGACAAAGTGGCCGGGTCTGGGAAAGGGCTCCCGATTGACGCCACGTTTACGTGGAATTGCGAAAAGAAAGGATTCTTCTTCTCGCCATCCAAAGACCTCTGGGTTGAGGCAAAGAATATCGTAGCTATCGTTATCCGTTCCGATATGTATCGGATTGGCGGGAAGCAAGGAAATTGCGAGTTCAAATCAGAGTACGGTGCATCCGGGTCTCCTCGTGGGTCAAAGGCTCGTACAAAACTGTACAATGGCAAAACGGTCGTGAAAGACTTTGGGCCTATTGATTGGTTCAAGGTTTATAAGGAGCATGATTTTGCTGGATCTCAGTACAAGAACTTCACTCTGGTGAAGATGTTGTCATATGAGATTGAAGACAATGGCTCGTTTCGTAAGAATGGCCAGGATGATCCGAGCATTGTTTTGATCCATTCAAAGTACACTGGACAAAAAAACATTGAAAAAGTCACTGAGGAGCTGAAACTCAAGCTGATCGCTGAAGGAAACGGAGGTATGGCTGAGAAGATTTCCCCATACGAATTGGGCGGAGTTGGGATCAAGTACATGGGTAAAACCACTACTTATAAGAGCGAAACCTATGGCAAGGAAAATACCTATCCAATGCCTGAGCTTGTTTGGCTCAAAGACTCGAAACCTGACATTTTCAAGGAAGCCATGAACCAGTGGTATCGATTCGAAGATGAGCTGCCTAAGTACTGGTCTAGCGATTTCGACGACTATGTTCCGGCTGAACCATCAGAGGCTTCCGAAAAAACCCCGCCACCGCCACCGCCGACTCAATCACAAGGAGAAACAGACGATCTACCATTCTAAAACTATGTTCACGACATTCGTGTCGTGAACATCAACCTTAAACAATGAAATCTAAACTAGTATTAATACTCTCAGGTGTAGCCGCCATTGTTCTGGCGCTTATCCTTAATCCGATGAAGTTTCCGAAGGATGAGCTTGGGAAAATCGTTACCAGGACGATTACGAAGCCCGTTACGATCACCAAGACGGTGTATGTGAACGTTCCCGGAAAGACAATTGTCGACACTAAGACGATTGAAAGGGTTCGGGTCATCCGGGATTCGTTTTATATTTTGACCAATGCGGTGGTTGACACCAGCTTAGCCCACGACCTAAGAGGTAAATTCAATGCAGCCTCAAACTACGCCGAACAACTCCAAGCTGAAAAAGAAGCGCTTATCGAGGATCGGAATACCGTAGTTGACGCTCTAGCTGAAGCTACTAACCAATTGTGGCAAACCAAAGTCGACACACCTGCTGTACCCAAAAAACTCAAACACGGAATCGGAGCCTCATATATGATTCTCGGCGGAAGCAAACCCATCTACCAGTTGACCTACGAAAAAATACTAACCAAGAACTTGTCAGTTGAGATTGGTGGTCTATGGAATGGTAAGCCTGGGGCTAGTGCTGGGGTTAAAGTTCGGTTCTGATGTGGGCTTTGAAGATGATGCCATTCTCTGTTGTTGACTCACGAGTCAAGATGTGGGAAGCTTCCATAAAAGAGGCTAAAGATCTTGATTTCGCTATCGTAAAAGATGGAGAATGGGTTGTCACCAATAAAGGAAAGATCGCGGTCATAGTCCTGAGTACTAAGTACAACGGCAAAACCAAAATTGACGAGAAGGCTACAATGTTGAAAGAAATACATCGTGGCAACAACCGACATCCTGGGCCAAATGATGGATTTCATACATGGAGCTTTGAGCGCCTTGTTAATTATATGGGGTTCAATAAAGCCATGAAAACGGCTATTGATTACAATTCGTCTATTTTGACGACGACTTGCGGCGAGGACTTCAAAGTTATTTTCAAAACTTTTTACCTGTACGAAAGCCCGGATGAAACATTCAAATGCCCAGCAAGAGGACCGGACGTAGGTAAGCAAGATGGCGTTCATTTTCGTACATGGGAAATGACTCAGGAAGCAAAAGGTTATTCAACTGCTAACGGTAAGATTACCACAAAATATTTGATAGAATGAAAGGTAGAGACGGATTAATTCAAAGCGACCATTGGGGGACACCTAAATGGCTGTATGATAAATTGAATCAAGAATTCAATTTCGACTTCGACCCATGTCCGCTTCATGCAGATTTTGATGGGCTGTCTGTTGAGTGGGGTGATTCTAATTTTATCAACCCTCCATACAACAGGGTCGATAAACCAAAGTTCATTCAAAAAGCATACGAAGAATACCTAAAAGGCAAGACTTGCGTATTGCTTATTCCGGCGTCGGTATCCACCAAACAGTTTATTGAGTTAATTTTGCCAAACGCAGAGATTAGATTCATTAAAGGCCGAATTGCTTTTTCTGGATACAATACAAAAGGCGAATTTACCGACAAAAACAAAGGTAAACATGACTCAATGATCGTTATTTTTAAGCCGGGTTCAGATTCATCTAAAATTAAATACCTGACTCAATGAAGAAACTTACAATCCTGGTGGACTTCGACGGAACCACGGTTACTCACGAATTCCCAGCCATCGGTAAAGACATCGGCGCTGCACCTGTTCTTCGTGAACTCGTTTCAGCCGGGCATCAGTTGATTTTATGGACTATGCGCTGCGATCACACCGAACCGCCAACCTCTGATGATCCTGACATTCATCCTGTCGGTGGGAACTATTTGTCTGAGGCGGTAAAGTGGTTTGAAAACCGCAATATTCCTTTGTACGGAATCAACACCAACCCAACGCAAGAAAAATGGACAAGCTCGCCAAAGGCTTACGGTACGCTTTGCATAGATGATATTAACCTTGGAGCCCGGCTGAGCAAGATCGCGCATCTTAGGCCGTTTATTGATTGGAAGAAGACGTACGAGGATCTATGGAGCGCAGGAATCGTTGGCTACCGGGCAAATGTCGAACGAGAAATCGACAAAGAACGCCTAGAAATGCTGAAAAGCTACATGTAATTCTTCTTGTGAGGTAGGAGCCACATAAAGAATTTTATCACCCTTAGTGCCGTGGATGACACTCCTACTGTCTGAAGCGGCATTATTTATTTTATGACACTAATTAACGCTGATTGTCTTGAGGCAATGAAAACAATTGAAGACGGAAGTATCGACATGATCTTGTGCGATCTCCCGTATGGAACGACTAAATGCAAGTGGGACACAGTAATTCCTTTCGATTTACTGTGGGCGCAATACACCCGGATTATCAAGCATGGGAAAGCAATAGTGCTTACAGGGTCGCAACCTTTCTCAAGTGCATTGGTGATGAGCAACCCAGCAATGTTTAAATATGAGTGGGTTTGGGAGAAAAGCAAAGCAAGTAATTTTTTGCTCGCTAAAAAGCAACCATTGAAAGCGCATGAAAATATACTTGTATTTTCTAAAGGAACGCCATGTTATTATCCTCAAAAAACTCAAGGTAAACCTTACTACAGAGGAGGCATAAACCAGAAACATGATAACCCAGAAGTTTCAAACAATATCCCTAATTATCATAGCCATATAAGAAAATCAGAGGATGGGATGAGATTCCCAAGAAGTGTTCAGTATTTTAAAACCGCAGAGTTTGAAGGTAAATTTCACCCCACTCAAAAACCTGTTGCCTTATTTGAGTATTTGATTAAAACATATACAAATGTAGGGGAAGTTGTACTCGATAACTGCATGGGATCTGGGACAACGGGCGTGGCGTGTCAAAATACCAATCGGGAATTCATCGGCATTGAGAAGTACGAAGACACTTTTGAAATCGCTAAAAAGAGATTATTATGATTCGCTTCCGAGACTACCAACTTCAGATGATTCAATCGGTGTTTGACAACATCGCTATGAACAAATATAGAATAATGGTAACATGTCCTCCAGGAGGGGGCAAAGGTGACGTCATCTGTAAATTAATTACTGATTTCTATGCTCAAAAACTAAACGTATTATTTGTAGCCCACAAGACCAATTTGGTGTATGCTGAAAATGCAATCGCCGACCGACTTATAGAGACTTATAGGTTCACGGATTTTGGGCTTTACTTGGCCGGGAAGAAAAGCGCCATCAAAAAAGTCATGCTGGGCACAAACAAGACGGTGGCCAACCGTAAAGTAAGTGACATTGACGTGATGATCATTGATGAAGCACACCGCACCAAGGCCCCTGAGTACGTTGATCTAATCGAAAAAATAAAACCCAAAATTCTTATTGGGTTTACAGCCACGCCTTTTCGCACCAAAAAAGGTGAGCACTTCGAGGATATGTATGATGTTATCATTCAGCCAATCAACACCCGAAGACTCATCGAAAGAAGATTCCTAGTTCCCTATAAAATCATCTGCCCAAAAGTAGATATTGACTTCACTGGGATTAAGGTGAAGCATTCTGTTTCTGGAGAAATGGACTTCGACCAAGCTGAGTTGTTTAAAAGATACAACGAAGACCGAGTATATCAGACCCTAATCGAAAAATGGAAAGAGCATGGCGAAAACCGCCAGACCGTAGTGTTTTGCACAAACGACAAACGTCACGTCAACACGACAGTGGACTGGTTTGTAAGGAACGGAATCTCGGCAGAAGGAATAACGTCCGACACTTCGACTGAGCAGCAAAAGCAAACCATGAAAAGGTTTGCAGCTGGAGATATTAAGATTTTAGTTAATATCAGTATGATAAGCGAGGGAATCTCAATTGACTCAACTTCCTGTATATTATTTCTTTGCGCAACTCAGTCCTTAGTAAAATGGGTCCAAGCCTCGGCTCGGGGCAACCGTTCCTTGTGGAACAGCGATTATTCGGACTGGCGAACGAGAGGCGGTAAATACGAAAAGACCGACTGTATCCTTATTGACTTAGGAGGTAATGTGATGCGGCCAGGGCTCGGGAACCCTGAAGAGTATGATCTTTTAGGATTTGACTTGAGTGGAAAGCCAAAGTCAAACGGAGTGGCCCCGATGAAGTCATGTAAAGCTTGTGATTTTGCCAACCACGCTTCAGCTAGGTTTTGTAAGAACTGTGGGAATAAATTCGAGATCAAAATCAAAGACGATAAGGTTTTTGCTGACGAGGTTGCCTTGCACGAAATAGACAAGATTGATCTTTTTCTAAACAGGATCCTGAATTCAAGCGCCAAAGCTTTAAAAGATAGGTTCGCAGCAGTTCGTAGGCCAGATCTCTTAAGATTGACGGCTCAGCTCAAAGGATGGGGCGAAGAATGGAGTGTCCACGCAGCCAAAACCTACGGGTACACCACACTAGACCCTAAAACACAACGAGATCAGATCTTGGAACTACTGAAGAACGAAGAGGAAGAAAGCGGAATGTGGATTTACTTTGAATACCTGAACAAATGAGACCAGAAGCTAACGACATAAGAAAACAAAGAATCCAGGCTAAGATTGAGTCCATTGCTGGGTATAGCATATCCATACTTCGCAAACGGATCAAATTAAACGCATATGACGCCTTAATGGTCCTTAAGGAAATAAGGGGCATGGAGAGTGAAAATTTCTTTAACCAACAATT